>OIWK01002817.1_pt1 | contig 13130 bp, 9 predicted proteins | sample 1587401 | NCBI WGS metagenome assembly OIWK01 (sample SAMEA3888911, study PRJEB22519) | human gut metagenome | biome: human gut; feature: human-associated habitat; material: faeces | place: Denmark | collected 2009
ACGGCTCGCGCCCTCGCGCACAAGCTCCACATCCACCAGCTCAAAGCCATGCTGCTCGGCAAGCTTCTGGCAGGCCGGCTCAATCACACGGGTCAAATCGCTTTGTGCCATTCACACACTCCCAAAGTCACTCAAAAAATTCGCTCAAGCGGCTGCGGCAGATAGAAAGAGTGGGCGCTTCTCCCACTCTTTCGCATCCACCCGCAGGGTACAAAACTCCCTGCGCCGCCATCTTATGCGGTTATTATATCACCGCTTTTTCAAAAAAACAACCCTCTATACATGGTTTGTCAGCTATTCCGTCGAAATTCGCATTTATAACATAAGATTTATTCCGTTTTTGGGCGAAATCAGAACGAGAACAGCGTCGTCTGGTTGCTTTCCGGCAGGCCGCCCAGACAGCCGCCCTCGCGCAGCAAATCAATCAGCGACGCGGAAATTTTCGTGCGGTTGCGCAAATCCTCGATGGAAATGAACGGCGACTGCTCGCGCGCATCCACGATGCTCTGCGCGGCGGCCTCGCCCAGCCCGGGCAGGGCGTTGAAGGGCATGCGGATCGTCTTCTCGTCCACCACCTGAAACTTCGTCGCGTCGCTCTTATACAGATCGACCGGCGCCAGCTTGATGCCGCGGCAGAGCATTTCGATCACCAGCTCCATGATAATCATCAGATCCTTGTCCTTCTGGGTCAAATCCTTGCTGTTTTCTTCCATCTCTTTATAGCGGCCGCGGATGGCTTCCTGCGTTCCGCCTAGGATGCTCGCGTCGAAGCAGTCCGCCCGAACGGTGTAATACGCGCAGTAATACGCCGCCGGCCGGTGCACCTTGTACCACGCGATGCGCAGCGCCATCGTCACGTAGGCGACCGCGTGCCCCTTCGGGAACATGTATTTGATCTTCTTGCAAGAGTCGATGAACCACGACGGCACATTGTGCTCGATCATGGCTTCCTCCATCTCCGGCTTGAGCCCGCGCCCTTTTCGGACGGATTCCATCGTGTCAAACGACATCTTCGGCGCAACGCCGTAGTCGATGAGCGCGTTCATAATATCGTCGCGGCAGCAGATGCACGAGGCCAGCGGCGCAATGCCCGCCTTGATGATCTCCTGCGCGTTGCCGATCCACACGTCCGTTCCGTGGGACAGACCGGAAATGCGGATCAGCTCCTCCATCGTCGTCGGGTGCGTCTCCTCCAGCATCTGGCGGACGAACTTCGTGCCGAATTCCGGCACGCCGTATGTGCCCGTCTTGGAGCCGATCTGTTCGGGCGTCACCCCCAGCGCCTGCGTGCCGGAGAACAGCGAAATCACGTCCGGGTCGGTCAGCGGCAGGGTGCGCGCGTCAACACCCGTCAAATCCATCAGCATGCGGATCATCGTCGGGTCGTCGTGCCCCAGAACGTCCAGCTTCACCAGCACGTCGTGCATCGAGCCGAAGTCGTAATGCGTCGTGATGACCGGGCTGGTCATGTCGTTGGCCGGATGCTGGATGGCGACGAATTGCTGAATCTCGTATTCCTTCGGCAGAACGACCATGCCCGCCGGGTGCTGACCCGTCGTGCGCTTCACGCCGACGCAGCCCAGCGCCAGCCGGTTCATCTCCGCCTCCGAAAGCGTCAGCTCCCGCTCCTCGCAGTATTTCTTGACGTAGCCGTAAGCCGTCTTATCCGCCAGCGTGCCGATGGTTCCCGCGCGGTAGCAGTATCCCTTGCCGAACAGCTCCTCGATGTAGGCATGCGCGCGCGGCTGATACACGCCCGAGAAGTTCAGGTCAATATCCGGCACCTTGTCGCCCTTAAACCCAAGGAAGACCTCGAACGGGATATCGAATCCGTCGCGGTAAAGCTCCTCGCCGCACTGCGGGCACTTCATCGGCGGCAGGTCAACGCCGACCTTGTATTTGCTCTTGTCCACATCGAACGTGTACCATTTGCATTTCGGGCAGCGATAGTGCGGCGGCAGCGCGTTGACCTCCGATATGCCGACCAGATGCGCCACATAGGACGAGCCGACGCTGCCGCGCGAGCCGACCAGATAGCCGTCCGCGTTCGATTTTTTGACCAGCTTCTCCGCGATGTTGTACAGTGTGCCGTAGCCGTAGCCCAGAATGGAGGAAAGCTCCTTTTCCTTGCGCGCCACGACGATTTCCGGCGGGTTGTCGCCAAACCATTCGCGAATCTGTTCTTCGCAGAGGTTGCGGATGTTGTCCGCCGCGTCCGGCCAGAACGGCTGGAACGTCTCCTTGCCCTCCGGGTGCTTCGGGTACAGGCCGATTTCGCCGATTCGCGCGGCGATCTTCGCCGGGTTGTCGATGACGACCTCGCGCGCCTTTTCTTCGCCGAGATACGCGAATTCCGCCATCATTTCGTCCGTCGTCCGCAGATACAGCGGCAGCGGCCGGTCGGCGTCGGGCATCTGCTTGGTGGCAAGCAGGATGTGGCGGAAGATCTCGTCCTCCGGGTCGAGGAAGTGCACGTCGCCGGTGGCGACGACGGGCTTGCCGAGCTCCTCGCCGAGCCTGACGATGGTGCGGTTGAAGCCGCGCAGCTCCTCCTCATCCTCGGCAAGACCCTTGTCGAGCATGAAGCGGTTGTTGCAGATGGGCTGGATCTCGAGGAAGTCATAGAAAGACGCGATGCGCTTGAGCTCCGCCCAGCTCTTGTGGTTCAGGATCGCCTGGAACAGCTCGCCCGCCTCGCAGGCCGAGCCGATGATGAGCCCCTCGCGCCACTGCAGGATCTCCGACTTCGGCATGATCGGCACGCGGCGGAAGTATTTGAGATTGCCGTAGGAGATCAGCCGGTAGAGGTTGCGCAGGCCGATGGAGTTTTTGGCGAAGACGATGATGTGCCGCGCGCGGCGGTCCATGATCTTGCTGCCGGAGCGCAGCTCCTCCATGCGCGGGTTGATGGCCTGCAGATGGTCGATGCCCTGCTCCTGCAGCATTTTGAAAAAGCGCATGAGCAGATACCCGCAGGTGATGGCGTCGTCGGAGGCGCGGTGGTGGTTGAAATCGGGCAGACTCAGCGCGTCCGCGACGATGTTGAGCTTGTATTTGCCGAGCTCCGGCATCAGATTCTGCGCCAGGATGAGCGTATCGACATACGTCGGCTGGAACGCGATGCCGAGGCGCTCGCACGCCGCCGTCACGAAGCCGATATCAAAATCGGCGTTGTGCGCGCACAGCGGGCGGCCGCCGACATAGTCGAGAAACTGCGGGATCGCCTCGGAGATATCCGGCTGCCCGGCGAGCATCTGGTCGGTGATGCCGGTGAGGTCGATGATCTTCGGCTGCAGCGGCCGGTGCGGGTCGACGAACATCTGGAAGGTGCTGAGCACCTCCTTGCCCTTCATGATGGCCGCGCCGATCTCGATGATCGTGTCGTGCAGAGACGAAAGGCCGGTCGTCTCGAGGTCGAAGGCGACGTATTCCTCGTCGAAGGAGAAGTCTCCGTCGCCGTGGACGGCAATGCGGTCGTCGACGTCGTTGACGTAGTAGCCCTCACAGCCGTAGAGGATCTTGATGTTCTGATCCGTCCCGGCGACCTTGGCCTTGCTCGCGGCCTTCATCGCGTCGGGGAAGGACTGGGCCCCGCCGTGGTCGGTGATGGCGATGGCGCGGTGGCCCCAGCTGGCCGCACGCTTGACGGCCGCGCCGGCATCGGTCAGCGCATCCATGGACGACATCGTGGTATGCAGATGCAGCTCCACGCGCTTTTCGGGGTAGGTATCGCGGCGCTTGGGCGCCTCGATCTTCTCCATGGCGGTCGGCTGCAGGACCATTTCGTTGTCATAGCGGTCAAAGCTCATCTTGCCCTGCACGCGCAGCCACATGCCGGCCTGCACGTTGTCGATGATGGGCTTGGCCTTGGCGGCCTCCATAAACTGATTGACGCGGACGGAGCTGGTGTAGTCCGTCATGTCGAAGCAGACGACCCACGCCCCGCGCTTTTTGAGCTCCCGGTGCTGCACGGCGAAGACCTTGCCCTCGACGATCACGCGGAACATATCGAGATTGAGCTCGTCCATCCGCACCGCCCGGCCCGAAAACGGCCGCCCGTAGAACAGCGCGCCCGTCGGTTCCTGCGGCGCGGGTGCGCTGCGGGGAGCTCTTGCGGCAGGAGCCGCGCCGGGGGCCTGTGCGGAGGGCTGGATGGCCGGGGTGTTTTTGAGGGCCTCGGCCCGGATGCGGGCTGTCTCCTCAAACAGGGCCTTGCCCTCGAGATTGCTGTGCGCCTCGACTTCGATCTTCTTCGTCACGCCGAAGCGCTCGCGCAGGAACTGCTCGCCCTTTTTGGCGTTCTGCAGGATGGAATCCTTGCCGTTGGCACGCAGATGGATGGTCACGGTGTTATCCTCGACCGTATATTGCGCCCCGGCCAGAATGGCGGCCGAGGGCGAGAACGCGCGGATGAACACCTGCGCCAGATCGCGGAAGTCCATATGCGGCAGCTCCTCTTCCGGATAACGCACCAAAAGCTCCAGCGACTTCAGGCCGTAGGCCTTTTCTACGGCCCGGCAGAGCGTCTGGAGCTGCTTTTCCGCGAGATACTTCTCCGCCTGCGCGTCGAGGCGGATGGTGCGTGCATCCCGGTCGAGCTCGGCGTGGACGACGGCGAGGCGCTCGAGCGCCTGCGCCAGCTCCTCCGGCGGCTCAAAGCCCGGGAACAGCGCGGGGAAAAATACTTCACTCATAGTTTTACAACTTCTCTATATATTCCAGCAGCGTGGGCAGCAGCTCATCGTAGGGGAGCTTTTTGAGCTGCTTGCCCCTGACGAACAGAATGCCGCAGCCGTCGCCGCCGGCAATGCCGATATCGGCCTCCCGGGCCTCGCCGGGCCCGTTGACCACGCAGCCCATGACGGCGACCGTGATGGGCTTTTCGCAGGCGGCCAGCGCCTGCTCGACCTGATTGGCCAGGCCGATCAGATCGATGCGCGTACGCCCGCAGGTCGGGCAGGCGATGATGTTGACGCCGGTCTTGCGCAGGCCCGCGGCCTTGAGGATATCCTTCGCCGTCAAAACCTCCTGCACCGGGTCGGCCGTCAGCGACACGCGCATCGTATCGCCGATGCCCTGGCACAAAAGCGCGCCGATGCCCATGGCGGATTTGATGGTCCCCATGCGCGCGGTGCCGGTCTCGGTGACGCCGATGTGCAGGGGATAGTCCGACCGCTCGGAGAACAGGCGGTAGGCCTCGATCATCAGCGGCACGGAGCTGGATTTCATCGACACGCAGATGTCGTGGAAATCATACTTTTCCAGCAGCGTGATATGCCCGAACGCACTTTCGACCAGCGCCTCCGGCGTGGGGCGGCCATACTTTTCCAGAAGCCGCGGCTCGAGACTGCCGCCGTTTACGCCGATGCGGATGGGGATCCCCCGCGCGCCGCAGGCCTCGACGACCGCGCGCACGCGGTCTTCCCCGCCGATGTTGCCGGGGTTGATGCGGATCTTGGCCGCGCCGTTTTCCGCCGCGCGGATGGCAAGGCGGTAGTCAAAGTGGATGTCCGCGACCAGCGGCAGGGGAGAGGCCGCGCAGATATCGCCGAAGGCCTCCGCCGCCTCCATGTCCGGCACGGCCAGCCGCGCGATCTCACAGCCCGCGGCGGCCAGCGCGCGGATCTGGGCGAGCGAGCCCTCCACATCCGTGGTCCTTGTATTGAGCATCGACTGGATCGAGACCGGCGCGCCGCCGCCCACGGCGACGGGCCCGACCTGGATCCTCTTTGTCAGCTTTCGTTCCATTCAGTGCACCAGCTTCCAGATATCCTTGAACGTGATGAATGCCATAAACGCCAGCAGCAGGATCATGCCCGCCGCGTGGATGTAGCCTTCATACTTGGAGGGAATTTTCTTCTTCGTGATCGCGGTGAACACCGTGTTCACCAGCAGCAAAAACGCGCGGCCACCGTCCAGCGCCGGCAGGGGCAGCATGTTCATGACGGCCAGATTGACCGCGATGAACGCCCCGAGATACAGCACGTTCAGAATGCCGTCCGCCGTGGTCGCGGCGGACTCGCCGGTCTGGGCGATGGCGGACACCACGCCGACCGGCCCGGACATGTCGTTCACCGATACCAGCCCGGACACCAGATCCCCGAGGCTCATCCAGGCGAGCCGCGCAAAATCCAGCGCCGTGTACCACGTGTTTTTGAGGACGGTCCCGACCGTCTTCTCCTCGTAGCCGAAATACAGGCCGTATTTATACTGCTGCACGCCGTCCACATCGTAGAGCTTCTGCTGCATGGCAAAGTCCTGCAGCTCGACCAGCTTCCCGTCCCGCTTCACGACCAGATCGTAGCTGCCCGTCTTGTTGCGGGAAAGGAGCGTGGAGACGTCGGAATAGATATACACGCGGCGGCCGTCGATCTTGTAAAGCTCGTCGCCGACCTGCAGCCCCTGCTCCGACTGCAGCTCGCAGCCGTCAAAGAAGCCGGAGATCTTCGCGGTCGAGAAGCCCGACACGCACGAGTAGAGGATCGCCAGCACCACCAGGCCCGTCAGAAAGTTCATGAACGAACCGGCCGCCAGAATGATGAGCCGTTTCCACCAGACTTTGGAGGTAAAGGCCCGGGGATTGTCGGATTCCTCATCCTCGCCCTCCATGGCGCAGTAGCCGCCCACGGGGATGCAGCGCAGGGCGTAGAGCGTCTCGCCGCGCTGCTTTTTCACGATGGCCGGGCCCATGCAGATGGAAAACTCGTTCACCTGCACGTCCAGCGCCTTGGCCGTGAGAAAATGACCCAGCTCATGGATGAAGATCAGAAAGCCGAAAATCAGGATCGCAATGAGAATATACATGAAATCACCTGTCAGAAAACCGCTCGCGCGTATAGGCGCGGGCAAGGCGGTCCGCCTCAAAAATATCGTCCAGCGACGGCTCAGCCGTGACCGGCAGCCGCAGCGCCGCCGCCACGGCGTCCGGGATGTCGTAGAACCCGATCCGGTCCTGCAGATAGAGGGCGACGGCCTCTTCGTTGGCGGCGTTCATGGCCGTGCAGGCCGTGCCGCCGGTCTTTGCTGCCTCTTTGGCGAGCGCGAAGCAGGGGAAGGCAGCTTCGTCGATGGGATCGAAGGTCAGCGGGCCGCAGGAGAGCAGGTCGAGGGCGGGGGCCGGGTTGTGCAGCCGGTTCGGATACGTCATGGCAAGGCCGATGGGGATGCGCATATCGGGCACGCCCAGCTGCGCCAGTACCGCGCCGTCGACGAACTCGACCAGCGAATGCACGACCGACTGCCGGTGGATGACGGCCGTGACTTTCTCCAGCGGCAGCTCGTACAGCCGCATGGCCTCGATGATCTCGAGCCCCTTGTTCATGAGCGTGGCGCAGTCGATGGTGATCTTCGCGCCCATCTTCCAGTTGGGGTGGCGCAGGGCGTCCGCTTTGGTCACGGACGCCAGTTCTTCCCGGCTTTTCCCGAAGAACGGCCCGCCAGAGCAGGTCAGGATCAGCCGCTTGACCTCCCGCTGGTCCCGGCAGCCCATCAGGCACTGGAAAATGGCCGAATGCTCCGAGTCGACGGGGATGATCTCCGCGCCGGATGCGCGCGCCGCGGCCTGCATGAGCTGCCCGGCGCAGACCATGGTCTCTTTGTTGGCAAGGGCGATGCGCTTTTTCTCGCGGATGGCCGTGAGCGTCGGCCGCAGGGCGGCAAAGCCGCACACCGCTGCGACGACGGTATCGGCCTGCGGCAGCGCCGCAGCCTCACACAGCGCCTCGCTGCCCGCCAGCACCCTTATATTCATATCCGCAAGACGGGTCTTTAATTCCTCCGCGGCCGCATTCTCCGTCATGACGGCGAGTTCCGGCCGGTATTTGCGGCACTGGGCCTCCAGCAGGTCCACGTTCTTTTCCGCCGTCAACGCGGCGACGCGCAGGCCCAGCTCCTCCGCCACCGACAGGGTCTGGCGGCCGATGGAGCCGGTGGAGCCGAGGATCGTGATCGTATGTGTCATAGCTTCTCCAGTACAAACAGCATCGCGTACACCACGGGCGCAATAAAGAGCGTCGAGTCAAACCGGTCGAGCACGCCCCCGTGGGTCAGGAAAATGTGGCTGTAGTCCTTGATGCCCGCCTCACGCTTGATGAGGCTCGTCGAAAGATCACCCAGCTGGCCGAAGAGATTGGCGACGACGCCGATGACGGCCAGGAACCACAGCGGCAGCTCCATCTGCCAGACAAGCTTCGCAACAAGCCCCAGCAGCACCATGCCGGCGGCGCTGCCGACCGGGCCCGCAAGGAAGCCTGCCCACGTTTTATTGGGGCTCACGTGCGGGGCAAATTTCTTATGGCCGAAGGCCATGCCGCCCAGCATCGAAAAGCTGTCGCCGATGAACGCGATGACGAACGGCATCAGGACGAACGCGGGCGAGACATTGCGCAGCAGCGCAATGCAGCTGTACATCGCCGGGAACAGAAGCCCGCCGACGATGCAGACCGCGACGGTGGCAAACGGCAGCGCCGTTTCCTTCCCGTGCGTCACGACTGCGATGAGAAACAGCGCCGCGACAAATACATACGCGCACGCGAAATACAGCCGGTCACCGACCGCCGTCCACCAGCCGTCCATAGAGATGTATGCCACGGTCAGGACAGCCATCAGCATCGTCAGCGCGTAGACGAGCGGCGTGACATGCTTACCCGCCGTGTGCAGCAGCTCCCACGCGGCGGCAGCCGCGATCGCTGCGGTCAGGATCCACGCGGCGACCGGCGGCAGGATGACGAGCACCACGATCAGCAGCGGCACGCCGATGGCGGCCACGAGCAGTCTTTGTTTCATTTCCGCCCTCCAAACCGGCGCTCGCGCGTCCGGTAGGACGCGATCGCCTTGTCGAGTTCCTGTTCATCAAAATCGGGCCAGAGCACATCCGTGAAATAATACTCCGCATACGCCGACTGCCAGAGCAGGAAGTTCGATGTGCGGATCTCACCCGAGGGGCGGATGATGAGCTCCGGGTCCGGGATGCCGTCGGTGTAGAGATAGTGCGCAAAATCGCACTCCGTCAGTTCCTCCGGCTGTTTGAGGCCCTGCACGCAGTCAGCGGCGAAGCGCCGCGCGGCGTGGACGATCTCGTCCCGGCCGCCGTAGTTGATGCAGATGTTGGCCTGGAAGCCCTGATAGTGCGTGGAGATCTCATCCGTGCGGGCGATAAGCGCGCGCAGCTTCGGCGAGATCGGGCCGAGCTCGCCCAGGATCTTCAGGCGGATATGGTCCTGCTCCATTTCGTCGATGGCCTCGTGCAGGTATTTTTCAAACAGCGCCATGATGGCCTGCACCTCGTCCTGCGAGCGCTTCCAGTTTTCCGTGGAGAACGCGTAGACCGTCAGGTACTCGACGCCGAGATTTTTGCAGTAGGTGGCGATACGGCGGAACGTTTCCGAGCCTGCCGCATGGCCCATCTTGCGCGGCAGACCGCGCTGTTTTGCCCAGCGGCCGTTGCCGTCCATGATGATGGCGATATGCCGGGGCAGAGCATTGTTTTCCATATAAAATTAGCCTTTCACGACAAAAGCCGCCGTCCGGCGGCTTTTTATCTGCCCAAAAGCCGGGGCTTTTGGGCAATCTGGTTGCGCCGACTGCATCGCAAAGTTTTGGCCGCATAGCGGCCAAAATTCACGTTTGCCGGCGAGCAGTATTTTTGCCGAGAGCAGGGGCTCCCGTCAAAAATGAGTTCTATTTTATTTGCGCCTGCGGGCGCAAACTCTGCGAGGCGCTTAGCCGCGCTTAGATCTCCATCAGTTCCTTTTCCTTCTTGGCGCACATCTCGTCGATCTTCTTGACGTGCTTGTCGGTCAGGTCCTGGATGTCCTTTTCGGCCTTCTTCTGGTCGTCTTCGGTCAGCTCGCCCTTCTTCTGGGCCTTCTTGACGTAGTCGACCGCGTCGCGGCGGATGTTGCGGACGGCGACCTTGGCGTCTTCGGCGTATTTGCGGACCTGCTTGGTGAGGTCCTTGCGGCGCTCCTCGGTCAGCTGCGGGAAGACGAGGCGGATCACGCGGCCGTCATTCTGCGGGTTGATGCCGAGATCCGAGGTCTGGATGGCTTTTTCGATGGCCTTGAGAAGCGAGCCGTCCCACGGCTGGATGACGAGCGTGCGGGGATCGGGGGAAGAGACGGTGCCGACCTGGTTGATGGGGCTCGGCTGGCCGTAGTACTCCACCGTGATGCGGTCGAGCACCTGCACGTTGGCGCGGCCCGCGCGCACAGCGGCGAAGTCGGATGCGAGAACGTCGAGCGTTTTTTCCATTTTGCGCTGGAATTCCTTGAGATCTGCCATATTAAAGTTCCTCCTTTACAATCGTGCCGATCGGCTCGCCCATCACGACGCGCAGGATGTTCTGCGGGTCCTTGAGCGCGAAGACCTGAACGGGAATATGATTATCCATGGAAAGCGATGTGGCCGTGGTGTCCATGACGGCCAGATGACGCGCGAGCACCTCGTCATAGGTGATGGCGTCGTATTTGACGGCGGTGGGGTCCTTGGCCGGGTCGGCGGAGTAGACGCCGTCGATGTTCTTGGCCAGCAGGATGGCGTCGGCGCCTATCTCCGCCGCGCGCAGGACTGCGCCGGTGTCGGTCGAGAAGAAGGGGTTGCCGGTGCCGCAGCCAAAGATGACGACGCGGCCCTTCTCCAGATGCCGGATGGCCTTGGAGCGGATGTAGGGCTCGGCGATCTGGTTCATGGCGATGGCCGTCTGTACCCGGACCTCCACGCCGCGCTGCTCGAGGCAGTCAGCCACGGCCAGCGCGTTGATGACGGTCGCGAGCATGCCCATGTGGTCCGCGCGCGTGCGCTCCATCTTGCCGCCGCCGTCCTTGACGCCGCGCCAGAAGTTGCCGCCGCCGACCACGACGCCGACCTGCACGCCGGCCTCGACGCACTGCTTGATCACGTCGCACACGCCGCCGATGACCGCGAAATCCAGCCCCCGGTGCGCGTCGCCCGCCAGCGCCTCTCCGCTGATCTTGAGTAACACTCGTTTATATTTCGGTTCACGCATGGTAGAAACTCTCCTTTTCAATTCCCATCTATTTTATAATATAATGGGCGACTTGAAAAGAGGAAAATGCAAATTTCCCGGATTGTTTTCACTTTTTTCACATTCTGGAAGCCTCATGGCATTTTTGCATTGCGTTATCCGGGAAAATCGGATATAATGTATAAATTACAGGACATTTCATCCGGGAGGATCTAAGCATGGAAGAAGAAAGAAAGCCGTTGGAAAACAGAAATTTCATCGACGCCTTTATTGAAGAGGATCTGGCCCCCGGCGGCCGGTTCGAGGGTAAGCGCGTGCACACCCGGTTTCCGCCGGAGCCGAACGGCTATCTGCACATCGGCCACTGCAAGGCGCTGACCATCGACTTTGGCACCGCTGAGCGCTTCGGCGGCCTTTGCAACCTGCGCATGGACGACACGAACCCCACGAAGGAGGACGTCGAATTTGTCGACGCCATCAAAGAGGACATCCACTGGCTGGGCTTCGACTGGGGCGACCGTTTCTTCTACGGCAGCGACTATTTTGAAAAGGACTACGAGTACGCCGTTGAGCTCATCAAAAAGGGCCTTGCCTACGTCTGCGACCTGACGCCCGAGCAGGCGAGAGAGTACCGCGGCGACATCGGCAAGCCCGCCATCTCCCCGTACCGTGACCGCGATGTAGAGGAGAACCTCGACCTCTTCGAGCGCATGAAAAACGGCGAGTTCCCTGAGGGCAGCCGCACGCTGCGCGCAAAGATCGACTTAGCCTCCGGCAACTTCAACATGCGCGACCCTGTTATTTACCGCATCCGCTACATGCACCATCACCGTCAGGGCGACAAGTGGTGCATCTACCCGATGTACGACTTTGCGCACCCCATTCAGGACGCGCTCGAGGGCATCACGCACTCGCTGTGCTCGCTCGAATTCGAGGCGCACCGCCCGCTCTACGACTGGGTGGTGAACAACGTTTCCGTGCCCAATAAGCCGCGCCAGATCGAGTTTGCCCGCCTTGGCATCGATCACACGGTCATGTCGAAGCGCAAGCTCAGAAAGCTCGTCGAAGAGGGAATCGTCTCCGGCTGGGACGATCCGCGTATGCCGACGCTGTGCGGCCTGCGCCGCCGCGGCTTCACGCCTGCGTCCATCCGCAACTTCTGCGACCGCATCGGCGTTGCCAAGAGCGCGAGCGTGGTCGAATACAGCTTCCTCGAGCACTGCCTGCGCGAAGACCTCAACGAGAAGGCTGAGCGCACGATGGGCGTGCTGCATCCGGTGAAGCTCGTCATCACGAACTATCCCGAGGGCAAGAGCGAGACGTTCACGGTCGAGAATAACCCGACCGACCCTGCGTCCGGCACGCATGAGATCACGTTCTCCCGCGAGTGCTGGATCGAGGCCGACGACTTCATGGAAGTCCCCGTGCCCAAGTACAAGCGCCTGACGCCGAACGGCCCCGAGTGCCGCCTCAAGGGCGCGTACCTCATCACCTGCACGGGCTGCAAGAAGGATGAAAACGGCAACGTCGTCGAGGTCTACGCCGAGTACGACCCGAACTCGCCGGGCGGCGATCCCGCCGACGGCCGCAAGGTTAAGGGCGCGACGATCCACTGGGTCGACGCCGCGACCGCGCTGGACGCCGAGGTGCGTGTTTACAGCGAGCTGTTCAGCGACCCCGCACCCGACGGCGCGGACAAGGATTTCCTTGCCTGCATGAACCCCGATTCGCTCGAGGTGCTGACCGGCTGCAAGGTCGAGCCGCGCATGCGCGACATCGCCGCGGCGTACGACAAGACCGAAAAGAAGGGCAAGACCGCGCCGAGCTTCCAGTTCATGCGCCTTGGGTATTTCTGCCTTGATAACAAGGATTGCTCCGAGGATCATCTGGTGTTCAACAGATCTGTGACGCTGAAAGACAGCTTTAAAAAATAAATCTGCACCGGTGCAGGGGCGGAAATTTCCGCGCTGCGCGGAAACGGGCAAATAAAGGGGGATACTCTCTTCGAAAAGAGAGTATCCCCCTTTAAATCCCCCGAGAGAAAGACGAGGGGAGAGCCCCTCGACCCCCAACATTGGCAGTTTGCAGCTTGAAGAACTGCACGCGCTGCGCAATGTAAGTGCGGTGTACATGGCTTCGCCATGAA
>OIWK01002819.1_pt1 | contig 13127 bp, 9 predicted proteins | sample 1587401 | NCBI WGS metagenome assembly OIWK01 (sample SAMEA3888911, study PRJEB22519) | human gut metagenome | biome: human gut; feature: human-associated habitat; material: faeces | place: Denmark | collected 2009
ATTGAGATTTCACCTGTTTTAAGAGATTTAATAACTGTTATATTTTGTTATTAAATTCTTCGCAAATCCTTGAAAATCTTTGTGTGAATCCTCTATTTCGGACAGGAGATAATTTGACAGGAAATTTCAAAGAAGAGTATAATACATATTAAGACATTTTGAATCGGCATGTGTCCGGAAGAAGCTGTCATTGGCAGGTTCTCTGTATTATAAGCAGGTTCGAAATAGACGCTATGGGGGAAAATAATTTGGAAAAAAAACTGACAATAAATGATATAGCCCAGATGTCCGGTGTGGCAAAAAGTACTGTATCAAGATATCTGAACGGGGGAAGCGTCAAAGATGCAACGGCCCAGAAGATAAAAAAAATCATCGAAGAAAATAATTATGAGCCGAATCTGTTTGCAAGGCTGAATGCAAAAGAGAGCCGGATCATAGGACTTACGGTACCTGGATTTAACTCGGTAACAACACCGAGACTTGTAGAAGTAATCGTTGCCTATCTTAAGAAAAATGATTATACACCTCTTATCATGCATACGGAAAATGATATCGAAGAAGAAATACGCTGTATCGAACGGCTGAAGAATATGAATGTAGATGGAATTATGGTTCTTGCGACGGGAAGCACAAAAGAATACGAAGAAGCAGTAAAGAAGTTAAAAATTCCAATCCTGTTTCTTGGACAACGCTTCCCGGGAGAGAATTCTGTCATTAATGATGATTACAATGCAGGATATGCGGTGGGTAATTATATCGGACAACGTAAGTTCAAGGAGATTTATATGCTCTGGGTACCTGAAGATGACCCGGCAGTAGGAGGAGAACGACGCCATGGAGTGATCGATGGACTTATGTCCTGTGAGAAAAAGCCAAAAGAAGTCATAGAGACAACGTTCTTTTATGAAAATGCAATTGAAAATGTACAGAAATTTGTAGATCATATGAAGACACCGGCGGCAGTCGTATGCGCAACAGACCGTATCGCATTTGGCGTGTACAAAGTAATGTCAGAGAAAGGTATACGGATACCGGAAGAAGTATCCGTGGTAGGATTTGGCGATTACGAAGCAGGAGAACTGTTACAGCCGCCACTTACGACGGTAAAATTTGACTGGAAGAACTGGGGGGAGATCAGTGCTGAGTCGATGATCCAGATGATTTTAGGAAAGCCGGTAAGCCCGCTTCAGGTCAACCCGTATGAAATTATAGAAAGAAAAAGTGTAAAAGAGAACTGAGAATCAGGCGGATCTGTCAATTTGACAGACCTGCTTTTGTGCAATATAGACAAATTTAGATATCAATTTTTGGAACCGTTTCCAAAAATGAAATTGCAGTGACGTTTTGTGTTGACATACAAAAGCTGATGTATATAATAAAAACATAGGAACGGAACCGGTTCCAAAACAAAACAATACAAGGAGAAGAGAAATGGGAAAGAACAATGAGTATCTGGAAATATCAAAACAGATCGTAGCCAATATTGGTGGAATGGATAATATCCAGGGAACAGCACACTGTGCAACCAGACTCAGGATCGTATTGAAAGATAATGATCTTGCAGATATTGAAAAACTGGAAGATATCGACAAAGTAAAAGGTGCGTTCATAGCAGGTAATCAGTTACAGCTGATCCTGGGAGCTGGAACAGTGAATGATGTATATGAGGTATTTGCCGAGTATACGAATACACAGAATATGTCACTGGGAGATCTGAAGGAAGAAAGTGCGAAGAGGCAGAATCCACTTCAGGCAGTGATCAAAGCGTTATCTGATGTATTTATCGGAATCATGCCGGCACTTCTTGCAGCAGCCCTTCTGATGGGAATTACAAGCGTCCTTGGCGGACTTGAAGTAGTAAAGACACATGATACCTTATATGCGATCAACCGGCTGGTAAGTCTTGCGTCTACAGGTATCTTTGCAATCCTTCCAATGGCAGTATGCTATTCAGCCGTAAAAAGATTTGGCGGGAATCCGGTTCTTGGTATGGTAATCGGAGCAATCATGTTAGACAGTTCTCTTGCCAATGCTTACCAGGCTGCACAGGGAACCGTTGATATAGAAGTTATCCGTCTGTTCGGACTGAAGATTGAGATGGTAGGATTCCAGGGAGGAATCATCATCGCGCTTATGATGGGATTTGTAGTTGCAAAACTGGATAAATTCTTCAATAAGGTAATTCCGGATGTAATCAAGCTTCTGGTTGCACCAATGCTGACAGTATTTATCTCTACGGTATTACTTTTTACACTTGTAGGTCCGGCAGGACGAATTCTTTCTAATGGAATCACAGACGGACTGATGTGGAGTACAGAACATCTGGGAGCATTCGGGTATGCGTTATTTGCCGGAGTTCAGCAGATCGTAGTTATCACAGGTCTTCATCACATTATCGGTGCGGTAGAAGCACAGCTTATTGCATCGACAGGAACAAACTTTTTAAATCCACTGATGTCTGTAGCTTTATTTGGACAAAGTGGTGCGGTACTTGGTTATCTTTCCCTGAACTGGAAGAACTTAAAAGCCAGAGAGCTTTGTATTCCAAGTTTCTGCTCGACATTATTTGGTATCAGTGAACCGGCAATCTTCGGAGTAAACTTACGTTACAAGTTTCCACTGATCGGTGGATGTATCGGTGGTGCAGTTGCAGGTGCATATGTATACTATTCAAAGCTTACTGCTCTTGGATTCGGTACAACTGCACTTCCTGGAATGGCAATTGCTAATCCGGCACATCACGGGTACATTAACTACATCATTGCACATGCAATCGCGATTATGATTGGATTTGTATGTACAGTCATCTTTGGAAAAATGTGGTCAGCACCGGATAAGAATAAAAATGACAAAAAGAACGATACAAAAGAAAATGATACAACAAAGGCAGTTATTACAGAAGAGCCTGGTGCAGTCTATGCAGCAGCAGAGGGAACAGTAAAAGATATCGAAGCATCGACAGATCCGACATTTGCAAACAAGGTACTTGGAGACGGTGTCGTTATCTTTCCGGAAGACGGAACCGTTATGGCACCATGTAAGGCAACCGTATCACTCGTATATCCAACCGGACATGCAATCGGACTTACAACTGCAGATGGAGCAGAGATCCTGATTCACTGCGGGGTAGATACCGTCAATATGAACGGTGAAGGATTTGAGACACTTGTAAAAGAAGGACAGGAAGTAACAGCAGAAGAAGCACTTATCAGATTTGACATCGACCTGGTGAAGAAGCATGGATACTCTCCGGAGATTCTTGTTATCTTCACAGAGCTTCCGGAAGGAAAGACCATCAAAACAGAAGAAAAACATATTGCAAAAAATGATAAGATGGCTGAAATCGTGTAAGGATAAGGTGGACAGGAACAGATGAACAAAGAGACATATTTAACAGAATATCCGAAGCATGAAAGTATGAGGGAGAATGTAAAAAAAGATAAAAACAGACTTCACTTTCATATGATGCCGCCGACAGGCTGGATGAATGATCCGAATGGTCTGTGTGAATTTCAGGGTGTGAATCATATTTATTTCCAATATACACCATTTCTTGCCGGATGGGGAACGAAGCTTTGGGGACATTACACAACAAAGGATTGGATTCATTATAAAGAAGAAGAGCCGTTCCTTTATCCGGACGAAGAATGGGACAGAGACGGTGTATATAGCGGATCAGCCTATACCTGTGAAGATGGAATTCACTATTTTTACACAGGAAATGTAAAACTCTGGGATAAAGATTATGATTATATCATGAATGGACGGGAACAGAATACGATTCACGTATTCAGTCCGGATGGAAAGAATATTGCATACAAGAAGCTTGTAATGACCAATGATGATTATCCGGTGAATATGTCCAAGCATGTCAGAGATCCAAAAATCTATAAAAAAGACGGCCGTTATTATATGATCCAGGGAGGCCGTGATGCGGAATCTTATGGCTGTGCACTTTTGTTTTGTTCCGACGATCTGGAACACTGGAAATGGTACGATACAGTGCGGACAGCAAAGCCATTTGGTTATATGTGGGAATGCCCGGATCTGTTCGAGATTGACGGCCAGCAGATTATGACATGCTGTCCACAGGGAGTAGATCAGAAGGGATATGATTACCAGAATGTGTACCAGTGTGGATATTTTCCGGTAGAGTTTGACCTGAAGAACAAATCATATAGCTTTGGAAAATTTCAGGAATTTGACAAAGGATTTGACATCTATGCGACACAGACATTTGCAGATGAAGCGGGTAGAAGAATCCTGATTGGCTGGATGGGGATTCCGGATGCGGATTATGATAATGATGCAACGGTTGCATATGACTGGATCCATGCACTTACCATGCCAAGAGAACTGGAATGGAAAGATGGAAAGATCTTACAGCATCCATTAAAGGAGATGAAAGATCTGCGTAAAAATGCATTTACCTGCGAACTGGAAGCATTTACAAAGTGGGCGCCTGCGGACTGCTGTTTTGAACTGAGACTTGACGTGGAAGAAGCAAAAAATCTGGAGCTTAAGCTTCGTGAAGATGTTACAATAAGCTGGAAGGACGGGCTTTTTACCTTATCGATGGGAGAAAGCGGACGTGGAAGAAAGCAGCGCTTTGCTAAGGTGGAAGAGCTTTCGGATATTACCATCTTTTCGGATACATCAGCCATTGAGATATTCATTAATAACGGGGAAACGGTTCTGACAACAAGAGTATATAGTGAACATCTTGAACAGAAAGTAGAGCTTGTATCCAGAGAGGTAAAGGGAAGCGTTCATGGATATGAACTTGGATCATTCGAGGTTGAATATAAAAAATAGATTCCGGACTGCATAAGATATAACAGGTGAATATACGGAAAAGAAAATAAAAATGTGGACAGGTTCCTGAAAAAAGAGGTGCCAGTCCACATTTTTTATACCATAGTATGCAAGAGATGCTGTCAGTGGCAAGTTTTATGTATTGCCATGCATTTGTAAGAAGTAGCAGGTGGCAAGTTTTTTGTATCTGACTGCAAATTCCGCTTCATCGGATCACCGATTCCGCTAGCAACGGATCAGTGTTTCCGGTCGTAACGGAACACTTTTCCGCTTCGTCGGATCACGCATTCTTATAAAGTGTTATAGTTTTTTCGTAGTCATTATTTTTAGATTACTAGGAGGTGATGAAATGGAATGGATAAGAGAACCGATGGAAGTAAATATGACGAAAAGTGTATCGTGGTGCCCATGTATGGGAGCAAAGTGTAGGGGCAATAATCCACCATTTTGCAGTATAAAAACATCAAACTGCAAAAGTGTACAAACAGAGCGTCTGAAACAGGCACTGCAGAAAGCGGAGGCCGTGATCATTGGCGCGGGTGCGGGATTATCCACTTCTGCAGGATTTACCTATTCCGGGGAACGTTTTGAAAAGTGGTTTGGCGATTTCCGACAGGTGCATGGATTTTCGGATATGTATTCCGGGGGCTTTTTCCCTTATAAAACATTGGAAGAATATTGGGCGTACTGGAGCCGATATATCTATATGCAACCTGGCCGGATGCAGTTTATGCCTGCATAAATAAGAAGGAAGCCTGTGCGCCGGAGGAAATCCGAAAGAAATCCATTTGCGTGGAAGCGGATATTGGAGCAGTTTTGGAAAAACTGTATGATAGGAAAAATAGTCAGGGAGACGTTGCGGTACCCGAAGAGATATGCTAAAATATTAGATAATATATTATATAAAAATAAGTAAAATCGCGTGAAACGGATAAAATATTATCTGACAAGATGGGGCATGATATGGAAGCACTGGTATGGGAAACAGCAGAAGAACTGGATAAAAAACTGGCAGAACGTATGCGCCGTATTCGCAGACGGCGGAAAGTTTCGCAACAGAAACTTTCGGATATGAGCGGAGTAAGTTACGGTTCTATTAAACGATTTGAGACAACAGGACAGATTTCGCTTTTGTCACTGACAAAACTTGCTATGGCGTTGGAACTTGCAGATGAACTGCGGGATCTTTTTACACAGGTACCATATCGAAATATTCAGGAGGTAATCAATGAGTCAAAGGGAAAGTCTTGAGGTTCGGATGGATGACCGGCTTGTGGGAACGCTTGCATTGACCGCGAATCATAAGGTGGCATTTTCTTATAGTGAAGAATGGCTGGAGCATGGATTTTCAGTCAGTCCATTTTCGCTTCCGCTAAAAAATGAAGTGTTTGTGCCAAAAAAAGATTATTTTGACGGATTGTTCGGAGTATTTGCAGATAGTTTACCGGATGCATGGGGACAGCTTTTATTGGAGCGTTTGCTGAAAGAACGTGGAAAAAAGGAAGCACAATATTCGGTATTGGATCGTCTTGCCATCGTGGGAAAATCTGGAATGGGAGCTTTGACCTATCATCCGCAGAAGGAGATTGGGATGGGACAACAGATGGATGATCTGGACGAACTATCTGTGCATTGTCAGAAAATATTAAGCACGCAATATTCGGAGAAATTAGATGAATTGTACCGGCTGGGAGGAACCAGTGGTGGTGCAAGACCTAAGATTATGACGGAAATAGATGGAGAAAACTGGATTATTAAATTTCCGGCACATGTGGACAAAAAAGATGTGGGAAAAATGGAATACGATTATTCTCTGTGTGCAAAAGCCTGTGGAATTGTAATGAGTGAAACACGGCTTTTTTCATCAGATATATGTCCGGGATATTTTGGAACAAAGAGATTTGATCGAAGAATAGAAAAGAATGAAATAAAAAGGGCACATATGTTAACTGCGGCTGCCTTATTGGAGTTAGATTTTAATCAACCAAGTCTGGACTATCATGAATTGATGAAGTTGACAAAAATTCTGACAAGGGATTGTACAGAGGATGTGGAAAATATGTATCGTCGTATGTGTTTTAATGTATTCGCACATAATCGTGATGATCATTCTAAAAACTTTACCTACATTTATAATGAAAAGGATGATATGTGGCGTTTAAGTCCTGCCTATGATCTCACATACAGTAATACGTATTATGGTGAGCACACAACCACTGTAGATGGAAATGGCAAAAATCCGGGGAAAAAGGAATTAGTAGCAGTTGGTGTGCAGGCGGGTATGAAAAAGACATACTGTGAACGTGTTGCAGAGGAAATCCGTCTGTGTGTAAATGAAAAGCTGGAACACTACTTGAAATAATAATGTTCCAGCTATATAAGCCTAGCCCTGACATTCTAGTGTTGGAGCCGCATCAATAATTTCCTGAAGCGGGGTCCATGACAGGAGATCATCCGTATCGTCATTCGTGTCCTCATCATCGGAAAAATGAGCATTCGGATTGTTCGTTTTTCTTTTTTTGGCATCTTCCGGAGTGTTTGGCAGACGCTGATAAGCCGGTGATTTATGAAAATTTTTGGAAACTTCATTGTAAGCAGCCAGCAGATATTCTTTGTCCGGATCTTTGTCCGAGACCCCGGCAATCGCGGATGTAATCATATCATTTGCTTCCTGTTTGCTTTTTGCATGGGAGAGCTGCTGTTTTAAAGCCTCCGCCATTCGTTGGACGCGCAGGGCGTGGGCATAAAGAATTGGATCGGTACGCCGCAGAAAATCCAGTTCTTTGGCAGAAAGTTTCTTCCCACTTTTTAATTTTCCCATAATGCGGGAGAGCATTTCCTGTTTTTTTTCTTCCTGCGTATCAGGGTCCTGTCTTTGCAGGGGAGAAGTCCAGGAAGAAAATGCGGCATTGGTTGTTTCTCTCACATAGAGCATGCGTCCCTGAGGAGAAGAAAGATCATAAGATGAGGAATCGGATGAGGGATTCTTCTGGGACATCAGTGATAAATAAATCTGCATGAAAAGTTCCTTTCTGTAATAGATCATCGTTTGTGTTGTCTATTATATCGGCAAAACATCCGTTACAATTAATAACAGATGTTTCTGGAGAAAGAGAATATTCCCCTTCTTTCGTCATATCGAAAAAACTTATGTCTAAAACAATTTTCAGACAATTCGACAATATATTCCAATGTTTATAAAATCTTTAGAATTTTTGTTAGCACTCCTACTTGACGAGTGCTAAAAACGGGTGTATAACAATATCGTAATCGAGAAAAATAGTAACTGGGATGAAAAAAACAGCACAGTTACATGATGATAGTTAAGAGGAGGGCTTGCTATGAACATACAGAAATTTACACAAAAGTCGGTAGAAGCGATCAATAACTGCGAAAAGCTTGCCTACGACTATGGAAATCAGGAGATTGAGCAGGAGCACCTGTTAGTTGCCCTGTTACAGCAGGAAGAGGGACTGATCCCGAAACTGATAGAGAAAATGGAAATTGACGTACAGCATTTCACCCAGAATGCGATCAGCAAACTGGATGCGCGCGTCAAAGTATCCGGCAGCAACAGCAATGTCTATGTCGGAAAAGATTTAAACAATGTGCTGATCCATGCAGAGGATGAGGCAAAGGCAATGGGAGATGAATATGTCTCTGTCGAGCATATTTTCCTTGCAATGCTCAAATATCCAAATCCGGCGATGAAAGCACTGATGAAAGAATATGGGCTGACAAGGGAACGGTTTCTGCAGGCACTGTCTACCGTCCGCGGCAATCAGCGTGTCACTTCCGATAACCCAGAAGCAACATATGATACACTGGAAAAGTACGGTTATGATATGGTGGAGCGTGCAAGACAGCAGAAACTTGATCCGGTGATCGGCCGTGACGAGGAGATCCGGAATGTGGTCCGGATTCTTTCCCGTAAGACCAAAAATAACCCGGTGCTGATCGGTGAACCCGGTGTAGGTAAGACTGCCGTTGTCGAGGGCTTGGCACAGCGTATCGTAAAAGGCGATGTACCGGAAGGCTTAAAAGACAAGAAGCTGTTTGCCCTGGATATGGGCGCACTGGTTGCCGGTGCAAAGTATCGTGGTGAATTTGAGGAACGTTTGAAAGCGGTTCTTGACGATGTTAAAAATTCGGATGGACAGATCATTCTGTTTATTGATGAACTGCACACAATCGTCGGAGCCGGAAAAACCGATGGTGCCATGGATGCCGGACAGCTGTTAAAACCAATGCTTGCCAGAGGCGAACTGCACTGTGTCGGTGCCACAACCTTAAATGAATATCGTGAGTATATCGAAAAAGATGCTGCCCTGGAGCGTCGTTTCCAGCCGGTTATGGTAGATGAGCCAACGGTGGAAGATACGATTTCCATCCTGCGTGGCTTAAAGGAGCGCTACGAAGTATTCCACGGCGTTAAGATTACGGACTCTGCACTTGTTACAGCAGCAGTTCTTTCCAACCGTTATATTACAGACCGGTTCCTGCCGGATAAAGCAATCGATCTGGTCGACGAGGCCTGTGCGATGATCAAGACGGAACTGGATTCCATGCCGGCAGAACTTGATGAGATGAACCGGAAGATCATGCAGATGCAGATCGAGGAGACGGCATTAAAGAAAGAGACGGATCATCTGAGTCAGGAGCGTCTGGCAGATCTGCAGAAAGAACTTGCAGAATTGCGTGATGAGTTTAATACCAGAAAAGCGCAGTGGAGCACCGAAAAGGATGCAGTTGACAATGTCAGCAAGGTCAGAGAGCAGATTGAGAGCACAAAGAAGGAGATCGAGGCAGCACAGCGTGACGCAGATTATGAAAAAGCTGCGGAATTGCAGTACAGTAAACTGCCTGGATTACAGAAAGAACTGGAAATTGAGGAAGATAAACTCAAAGACCGTGATCTGTCTCTGGTACACGAAAATGTCACCGATGAAGAGATTGCAAAGATTATTTCCCGCTGGACGGGAATCCCGGTTGCGAAGTTAAGCGAAAGCGAGCGGAACAAGACACTGCACCTGGATGAGGAACTCCACAAACGTGTGGTAGGCCAGGACGATGGTGTTACCAAAGTGACCGAGGCGATTATCCGTTCCAAAGCAGGAATCAAAGATCCGACCAAACCAATTGGTTCGTTCCTGTTTTTGGGACCGACCGGTGTCGGCAAGACCGAACTTGCAAAAGCACTTGCTGCCAGCCTGTTTGACGATGAATCCAACATGGTGCGTCTTGATATGAGTGAATACATGGAGAAATACTCCGTGTCTCGTCTGATCGGAGCGCCTCCAGGATATGTCGGATACGATGAAGGCGGCCAGCTGACAGAAGCCGTGCGGAGAAAACCGTATTCTGTTGTCCTGTTTGATGAGGTGGAAAAGGCACATCCGGATGTCTTTAACGTACTGTTACAGGTACTTGATGACGGGCGGATCACAGATTCACAGGGACGTACCGTAGATTTCAAGAACACGATCATTATTATGACCAGTAACCTTGGATCGCAGTATCTGCTGGATGGCATTGATGCAGACGGCAACATTTCGCCGGAGGCAGAAAAAGAAGTCATGGAAGATCTGCAGGGACATTTCCGACCGGAATTTTTGAACCGTCTGGATGAGATTATTATGTTTAAGCCACTGTCAAAAGAAAATATTGGTGGCATTATCCGTCTGCTGATGGATGATCTGAACAAACGTCTTTCTGATCGTGAGATCAAGGTGGCATTGTCAACGGAAGCGGAACACTTTGTGGTTGAACATGGTTACGATCCGGTTTATGGTGCAAGACCATTGAAGCGGTTCCTGCAAAAGCATGTAGAGACCCTCTCTGCAAAACTGATTCTCGAAGATCAGGTACGGCAGGGAGATACGATCCTCATTGACGTGAAGGATGGTGCACTTACAGCATCTGTACAAAAATAAAAGCAATATTTATGTAAAAAAATCTCAATAATAACTTGTCAAGCGTCAGGAAATCATGTATCCTTATAAGGATGAAATGAATTTCCTGACGCTTTTTCTTTCAAAATGAGATAAGCGGGAAATGAAAGAATAATAGAAATTACATAGAAATATCGCAAAGAACAAAGCGTAAAGAAGTTTGTGGAAAAATTTCTGCAAAGAATAAAAATGCAGGATACACACAAAAATTATTCAAAAAGATCTTGAATGATATTCATATGGGGATTGGATACGAATGGATTTATTTGAGTATATGAGACAACAGAATATGAAGGATGAGTCACCGCTTGCCTCACGGCTGCGTCCGACCACACTTGATGAGGTTGTCGGGCAGCAGCACATCGTCGGGAAAGACAAACTGCTGTACCGTGCGATCAAAGCGGATAAACTCAGCTCCATCATCTTTTACGGACCGCCCGGTACGGGAAAGACGACGCTGGCGAAAGTGATTGCAAATACCACAAGTGCAGAGTTCATGCAGATCAATGCGACTTCGGCGGGCAAGAAAGACATGGAAGAAGTGGTTGCCGCGGCAAAAAACAATCAGGGCATGTATGGAAAGAAAACGATCCTGTTTATCGATGAGATCCATCGTTTCAACAAGGGACAGCAGGACTATCTGCTTCCGTTTGTCGAGGACGGCACGATCATTCTGATCGGAGCCACAACGGAAAATCCGTATTTCGAAGTGAATCCTGCGCTTTTGTCGCGCTCCGTCATTTTTGAGTTAAAGAAACTTTCCACGGAGGATATCCGTACATTGCTGCTTCGGGCGGTCAATGATACGGAAAAGGGCATGGGTTCTTACCATGCACAGATGGATGATGATGCGCTGGAGTTTTTAGCAGACATGGCAAACGGAGATGCGCGTGCAGCGCTGACCGCCATTGAACTTGGAATTCTGACCACGGACCGGAGTGAGGATGGGATCATTCACATTACACTGGATGTGGCCAGTGAGTGCATTCAGAAGCGGGTCATCAACTACGATAAGACGGGAGATAATCACTATGATACGATCTCTGCTTTTATCAAGAGCATGCGTGGATCAGATCCGGATGCCGCGGTGTATTATCTGGCACGGATGCTTTATGCGGGGGAAGATGTGAAATTTATTGCCAGAAGAATCATGATTCTGGCATCTGAGGATATCGGGAATGCTGATCCGCAGGCATTGCAGGTTGCAGTAGCTGCGGCACAGGCGGTGGAGCGGCTCGGAATGCCGGAAGCACGGATTGTACTGGCACAGGCAGTTACTTATATGGCAAGTGCGCCAAAGAGTAATTCCGCGATCAATGCCATTGATAAGGCCATGCGTGTAGTGCAGGAGACAAAGACACCGCCGGTACCGGTGCATTTGCAGGATGCCCACTACAAATCGGCAGGAAAGCTTGGGCACGGAAAAGGTTACAAATATGCCCATGATTATAAAAACCACTACGTGAAGCAGCAGTATCTGCCGGATGGACTGACCGGTGAGGTTTTTTATGAGCCGTCGGAAAACGGATATGAGCAGCAGATTCGCGCCTATTATAAAAAAATCAAAGAAAATCCAGAGGAATAATAAGGAGGAAAACTTACCATGAAAACCTATCAGGAGATGAGCAAAGAGGAACTCACACAGGAGCTGACCGCACTCAAAGCCGAATATGAAAAAATAAAAGGCATGGGTCTTGCACTGGATATGTCCAGAGGAAAGCCGGGAGCAGACCAGCTTGATTTAAGCATGGGAATGCTTGATGTGCTTGATTCCAAGACTGCATTAAAGAGTGAAAACGGCACCGATCTGCGAAACTATGGTGTCCTTGATGGTATTCCGGAAGCTAAAAAACTGATAGCAGATGTGATCGGAACGAAACCGGAAAATGTGATTATATATGGTAACTCCAGCCTGAATATCATGTATGATCAGGTTGCCCGTGCAGAAATGTTTGGTATTTGTGGCAACACTCCATGGTGTAAGCTCGATAAGGTAAAATTCCTCTGCCCGGTTCCGGGATATGACAGACATTTTGCCATCACAGAGACATTCGGTATCGAGATGATCAACATCCCAATGACAGAGAATGGACCGGATATGGATCTGGTAGAAAAATATGTGAATAACGATGAGACGGTAAAAGGAATCTGGTGTGTGCCGAAATATTCCAATCCACAGGGTGTGGTCTATTCGGATGAGACGGTCCGCAGATTTGCAGCCTTAAAGCCGGCAGCCACAGATTTCCGTATTTTCTGGGATAATGCCTATGTGGTACATCATCTCTACAAAGAGGACCAGGCACAGATTCTGGATATTTTAGAGGAGTGCAAAAAGGCAGGAAATCCGGATATGGTATTTGA
>OIWK01002833.1_pt1 | contig 13092 bp, 10 predicted proteins | sample 1587401 | NCBI WGS metagenome assembly OIWK01 (sample SAMEA3888911, study PRJEB22519) | human gut metagenome | biome: human gut; feature: human-associated habitat; material: faeces | place: Denmark | collected 2009
TGTATATAAGGATAGGAAGACAGCCGTTTCAACATAATGGAATCGTCATAACAGATTTCCATAAAATCACCATCAGCACCTTGAGAAGCACCTTCATTCAGATAAATACGAATCACCCGGCCTCCTTGCCGCATGTCTTCCGCCATTTGCTTTACCTCTCTCGTACTGTCGGCTGCATTACTTGCTTTCAATGACAAATTCCGATAGCTATGTATTTCTCCTGATTTATATTGCACGATGACCGGAATGGTATTATTTCCATTCAAAACTTTCAAAACCAAGGTGACATCGGTGTTTTCATCCGCATTGTTCAGCGTTCGCATGGCTTCTGCCCATACTTCCATGTTTTGGTGTTCACCCAAAGCCAAATCACGTACTAAATAGTTGGATATAATGAGAGACCCCACGGCTATCACGATGGCCATGACTACTAACAAAAACTTAACCTGCCTTATCCGGTCATACCACTGCATAACATTTAACTTCTTATACTCCTTTCCCAAAAAACGGGCAATCCTCTTTTTTATTGCATCATTGACGCTATTCTATCATCGAAAAAGCGGATGCGCCGCTACTCGACACATCCGCTCGTTTATCCCCAAAAATGTTCAAACCGGGGAGGCTACTTGATTAAGACACCTTTTCCGTTGATGATATAAAGTCCTTTCTTCAACGTTTTGAGAGCCTCTCGATCCGCAGCCTTCTTCACCAGCAGACCGCTTACGGTATAGACATCCACCCTCTGTCTTTTGGCAAGGATCGCATCGATCAGTGCATCCGGTCTTAGTTCTCTCACTGCTTCTCCGCTCTCATCAACGAGAACCGGAATCTCGCCATTATCCCAGACATTCTGGCATTCACTGACCTCCGTGATCCGTCTTCCGGTCACTCCTTCTACACAGGAAGTCCCATCGTAGACCGCCTCTCCAAAGGAAACCTTTCTTCGAATCGCACTTGGTCTTCGGCATTCCAGCACCAGCACCCGGTATCCGCATCTGTACAGTCTGTGGATCACCCCGCTGGCAAGATCACCTCCGCCACGGACGATCAATTTTGTTTTATGTTCCATGTTTTTATATTCCCTTCTCTGCATTCTCATGCATAACTTTTTCTACCGCATTGACAATATTCTGGTAACCGGTACAGCGGCAGAGATTTCCGGACATTTTTTTACGGATTTCTTCTCTGGTCAGTTCTTTTCCCTGCTCAAGAAGCACCGTCGCGGACATGATAAATCCCGGTGTACAGAAACCGCACTGAATGGCACCTTCTTCGATAAAGGCTTCCTGAATCCTGGTGATCTCGCCGTTTTTTTCCAGACCTTCCAGAGTGCGAATATTTTTGCCCTCGGCCCAGACAGCAAGATAAATACAGGAATCTATGGTTTCGCCATCTATAATGACCGTACAGGCACCACACTCGCCCACCTCACAGCCTTTTTTTACCGAAGTAAGACCCAGACGGTTTCTCAGCATATCGAGAAGTGATTCTCTCGGATCGACGTATTCTGCCACTTCTTTTCCATTTACAGTACATTCTACCAGTACTTTCTCTCTTTTCATGCTTCCTCACCTCCTTGATCTTTCGCAGGTACACCTGCAAGTTTTACCGTTTGAATCAGTGCCCGGCGTGCGATCTCTCCACTGATCTGAAGCCTGAAATCCCTCGATGCTCTCCAGGAATCTCTTGGATGGATTTCTTTTCGGATACTATCTTCCAGCTTCTGATATAACTCCTCGCCAGGCTTCTGCCCCTTAAGCAGTTCCTCAGTTTCCACACAGCGGTACGGAATCGGTGCAGCTACACCAAAGGTGATACGCACATCTTCCAGGATATTTTTGGCAGAATCTATCCTGCTGACTACACTGCAGCTTAAAGTTGCGATATCCATAGCATTCCTCATCGAATACTTGATGTAATGTCCGTGATATCCCTCATACTCGGCACGCGGAATGATCACATGCGTCAGGACCTCTCCCGGATGAAGGTCAACACATCCCGGTCCGAGATAAAACTCTCTGACCGGCACTGTCCTTCCTCCCCCGGCATTTGCTATCTTAAGAAGAGCATTATAGGAAAAAACCGTCGGCACACTGTCAGCGCTGACCGCGCCATTGCAGATATTACCTCCGATCGTACCTATGTTTCGGATCTGTGGACCTCCGACCTGATCTACCGCTTCCCCAAGCACAGGAATACACTCCTGAATAACAGGGTCTGCCGTAATATGAGAAAATACAGTTCCTGCACCTATATAAATATCTCCGGAATCTTTCTTTTCGACTCCTTTGATTTCTTCAATGTCACGGATCGACACCAGGGAGGAACCTGCCATTTTTCCCTCACGAATCTTGATCAGAACATCACTTCCTCCCGAGATGATTCTTGCATCCGGATGTTCTGTAAGAAGCGCTATGGCTTCTGAAACGGATTTTGCGTTATAATAATTTTCAATATCATACATAGCAAGCTTTCTCCTCTCAGATATTATCTGCTGTCCGCTGCGATCAGCCCATGTTTCCGAAAACCATCGATCAGTTTCTGCGGTGTCAGTGGATTCTCGTTGAATGCAATTCCTGTCGCATGCAGGACAGCATTTCGGATTGCCGGTGCACACGGAATTGCCGGCGGCTCACCTAAGGCCTTATTTCCATATGGTCCAATCGGATCATTCAGTTCCACAAAATCTACTTTGATCTCCGGAGTATCGAGCATGGTCATCATCTTGTAGTCCAGAAGATTTCCATTCAGCGGACGTCCCGTCTTCTCATCCAGGAGCAGCTGCTCGCTGATGCCATATCCCATACCCATGGACATACCGCCCTGCACCTGCATCTCGGCAAGCTGTGGATTTATAAGTTTCCCGCTGTCATGCACATTGATGATATGAAGGATCTTAATCTTTCCAAGTTTAAGATCTACCTCAACCTCTGCAAAACAGCAGCCGGTCGCAATGGTATTTCTTTTCACCTGTTCCGAGACTTCTGCGGTCAGCACAGAGGAATTCGTCAGGCTGTAATAGCTCTCCTCTGCCAGTGCCGAAAGAGAGATCGCTCTCTCCCCTCCTGCCCAGATCCAGTTATCCCTAAGCTCAAGTTCTGTGGTATCAATGTCCGGAAGCAGTGTTTTGGCATAGGCAAGGATCTTATCACGGAGGATTTCTGCACAATGACGGACTGCCGTTCCTGTCACAAACGTCTGTCTGGACGCATATGCACCGGTATCAAATGGCGAAATATCCGTATCCTGCGTGGACATGATATGCACATGCTCCATATCTGTCTGAAGTGTTTCTGCAACCATCTGGGAGAATACGGTATCTGCTCCCTGTCCGATCTCTGTGGCTCCAAGGATCACCTGCACGCTTCCATCCTGGTTCAGCGAAAGTCTTGCTCCTGATATTTCCAGAGAGATCGGCCAGACACCTGTCTTATAAGAGAACAGTGCCATACCGACACCTCTTCGGATAGACCCGCTCTGACCGGCATATTCTTTGCGTTTTTCATCCCAGCGAATATAGTCTGCACCTTTTTTGAGGCATTCAAATATACCGTTTGAATTTGCCGCGATCGGTTTCAGATAAATATCTTCATAATAGCCCCGGATCAGGTTTTTACGACGAAATTCGAGGGGATCCATATGAATCGCATTTGCAACATCATCCATAAAGCATTCTATCGCAAAGCATACCTGAGGTATTCCATATCCGCGCATTGCACCGGCAACCGGTGTATTGGTGTAGACCGTATAGGCTTCTCCCCGGATGTTCGGACAGGCATACTGCAGACGCCAGGAGGTCAGTCCGTTCGCTGCGATCGCATGACCATGAGAGGCATAAGCACCCTGATTCGAGTAAGAATGCATATCCTTGGCAAGAAGCCTGCCCTCCTTATCCACACCCGCTGCAAGATCGAATTCGATGGAATGACGGGTTCTGGTGTTGCAGAAGGTTTCTTCCCTGCTGATATCCAGTTTGACCGGTCTGCCGCCCACCTGCGTGGTCAAAAAGGCATTCAGAGGCTCATAGAGAACATCCTGTTTGTTTCCGAAACCGCCTCCGATGTATGGCTTGATCACACGCACACGGCCCCACGGAATTCCCAGTGCCTGGCTGATCACTCGACGGACGATATGAGGAATCTGTGTGGAAGTCACTACCACGACCCTGCCTTTTTCCATGTAGGCATAGGAGATCGGATTCTCAATATGACAGTGCTGAACAATCGGTGTCTTATAAGTTCCACGCACGATCGTTTCAGATTCTTTCATTCCTTTCTCCACATCCCCGACCATATAATTGGAACGTGCCAGTACATTGTCTTTCTTATCGAAGTGGATCGGCGGATTACTTCCCTGCATGGATTTTCGGGGATGGATCTCTACCGGATATTCCTCATATTCTACCCGGATCAGTTTCAATGCCCGTGATGCCGTGATCTCATCCTCTGCAATAACTGCTGCAATATCATCTCCATAATAACGCACCCGGCCTGTAAGAAGATTTCTGTCTGCCACATCCTGATGTGCCGGCTCTACTGACCATGGATGTCCCGGTGTCGGATAACAATGATCCGGTACGTCTTTGAAGGTCACAACCTTCACGACACCCTCCAGCGCTTCTGCCGCTTTTGTGTCAATAGAGGTTACGATACCATTTCCGATAGATGCATGCAGTATTTTTGCAGTCAGACACCCCTGCGGTATCAGATCCTCTGTAAATTTAGCTCTGCCGGTCACCTTTTCATACGCGTCTACACGCGGAACGCTTTTTCCTATCATAACCTTTCACCTGCCCTCATTTTATTCACAAATCAGAAGCTTTTTCCCTGTTTTCTGAAAAATCAGCTGCTATAAAAAGAGCCGGTTGAGTTCCAAGAAACTTCTCTGTTCCCCTCTGAACTCACGTCCGGCTCCGAACCATGCTATTTTCCACTTCAGGTATTCTGTTTATCAGGATTACTGTTTATTTCATTCACAGCAACCTATCAGATACTCTGATTGTAACATATTCTACAGCATGTTTGCAATCTATTTTGATAATTTTCAGACTTTTATATCTTTGTATTTACCGTACAGGCGTAAAGATTCCCCGCTGATCATGGATCACGCCACGCGGGCATTTTACAGAACACATACCACAGCTTAAGCAGAGCTCCTCATCTATCACTGCACAATTGTCCGTTACTCTGACTGCTCCTGCAGTACAGGTTTTCTCACAGATCCCGCATCCTATACAGCTTACTTCACACTGCTTTTTCGCCTCTGCTCCCTTACTCTTGTTGGAGCATTTAACTACAATATAGTTTGCACATTCATGGATATGAATAATCTGCTGCGGACAGGCTTTGACACATTTTTTGCAGGCGATACATTTGGATTCATCCACTTCTGCCACTCCATACTCATTGATGGAGATTGCATCTAATTTACATGCTTCGACACAGGCACCACAGCCGATACAGCCGTCACTGCAGCCTGTTTCTCCTTTCACCGCCCTGCATCCACCGTTGCAGGCTACAAGGGCTGCCTTGTATGGAAATTTCTTTTTGACTGCCATAATCAACCCTTCCTTTCGTATGGTGTACCGGCAAGCGGAAGCTCATATCTGCGGATTCCATCATATCTGAAATATGCATCAGCAATGGCCGGCGCTGTCGGGATCGACGTGATCTCACCGATACCAATTGCTCCACAGGCCACATTCAGTCCCGGCTTGTCAACAACGATCGCTTTGATCTTCGGAACCTCATGGGAACGGAACAGTCCAAGAGAACCATACTTCTGTATTGGTTTACAGTTTTCGTCGATCGGATACTGTTCTCTCAGTGCAAATCCCATGGACATAACAACTCCGCCCTCGATCTGACCCTCACAGGACAGTGGATTGACAGCCTTGCCTACATCATGTGCGGCAACCAGCTGCTCCAGTTTACCGGTTTTCGGATCCAGAATACACATCTGTGTCGCATATCCATATGCCACATGAGATACCGGATTTGGTACATTTGCTCCAAGCGGATCTGTCTTTGCCAGATACTCTCCGTAATATACGATCCCCTTCATATCCTTAAGCTCTTTGCCCTTTCGCCGGTCTTCCATCAGTTTCTCACAGGCTCTTCGGCAGGCCTCTCCTGTGATCATAGTCTGTCTGGAACCGGAAGTTGTTCCGGAATCTGGAGCGATCCAGGTATTGCTTCTCTCATATACGATGTCCTCATGCGTAAGATCCGTGTTTGTAACCACCATCTGCACAAGAACCGTTCCAAGTCCCTGACCGATACAGGATGCTCCGGAATAGATATGCAGCTTCTCATCATCCTCAACGATCAGCTTCACGCGGCCCGTATCCGGGATACCAACACCTACACCGGCATTTTTCATGGCACAGCCGATTCCGACTGGTTTTCCTGCTGCCATTGCAGCATCATAGTCTTCCTTAACTGCTTCCAGTGTCTCAATAAGTCCGGTCGATTCATCTACGATCTGCCCATTCGGAAGAACCTCTCCCGGACGGATCGCATTACGATAACGAATCTCCCACGGTGTGATGCCAACTTTGTCAGCCATCATATTCAGGAGAGTTTCTGTCGCAAAACAGGTCTGTGTTACACCAAATCCACGGAAAGCTCCTGCCGGTGGATTGTTTGTATAGTACGCGGTTCCCTCAATCTCAAAATTTTCATAATGGTACGGACCTGCCGCATGGGTGCATGCACGTTCCAGTACCGGACCGCCCAGTGAAGCAAAAGCTCCTGTATCTGAAACTACTACTGCTTTTACTCCCATAATATTTCCGTCCTCATCACATCCCATGGTCATATCCATGGAGAACGGATGGCGTTTCGGATGAACAAGGAGGGATTCTGCCCTGGTCAGTTTCATCTTCACAGGTTTCTTCGTTACATAGGTGAGAAGAGATGCCAGATGCTGCACTGTCATATCTTCCTTACCGCCAAAACCGCCGCCTACCAGTGCATTCTGAACTTTTACTTTGTCAGTTCCAAGAAGCAGCGAGCATTCATGGAGTGTCTGATGTGCAGACTGATCTGTAGAATAAACAAAAATATCTCCATCTTCATCATAGAAAGCCACTGCACATTCCGGCTCCAGAAACGCATGCTCCGTCCAGGGTGTCTCAAAATGCTTTGAGAGCACATGTCTTGCATTTCGGATTGCTTCCTCTGCATTTCCTCTGCTGATATGTTTATGTGCACAGATATTGTTTTCTTCTTCGTCAAAAACCTTTGGTGCATCCGGTGCAGCTGCTTGTGCGGTCGTATGCACATGAGGAAGTACTTCGTACTCTACCTTGATAAGCTTCACAGCCTTTTCTGCCGTTTCACGGTCTTTGGCCGCCACCAGTGCAATCGCATCGCCAAGATAATGCACAAGACCGCCAACCGGGATCAGCGTATACTGGTCATGCTTCAGATGACCGATTTTATTTTCTCCCGGAATATCTTCTGCTGTCACCACTGCTTCCACACCCGGAAAAGCTTTTGCTTTAGACGTGTCAACGGAAAGAACCCTTGCACGTGCATATTTACTTCTGAGAGCCACGCCGTGAAGCATTCCATCCAGATAATAATCATCCGGATATTTTCCATAACCCAGAACTTTCTCTTCTACATCGATCCTTGCTACGCAGTTTCCAAGTGTCCAGTTCGGATCTCCGTCATCCGGAAGCTCACCTGACCTTAAAATCTTTGCAGCCAGACGAACGGCATCCATGATCTTTACATATCCTGTACAGCGGCAATAGTTATTGCGCAGTGCATATCGGATCTCATCATCGGAAGGTTCCATATTTTCGTCAAGAAGTGCTTTCGTACACATTACCATTCCAGGAATGCAGAATCCACACTGAACTGCTCCGGCCTTTCCATATGCATAGGTGTATACCTGTGCCTCCCATTCTGTCAGGCCTTCTACTGTTATGATTTCTTTCCCATTCAGAGAGTCGGTATCCGGGACACATGCCTTGCAGGTTTTTCCATCGATGATCACTGTACAGGCTCCACATGCCCCCTCACTGCATCCGTCTTTTACAGATGTCAGATGAAGCTCATCTCTTAAGAATCTTATGAGCTTCTGATTTTTTTCCGGGCAGACACTCTGCCCGTTTACTTTAAATACTGCCATAGTGGATTCTCCTTTCCTGTTCTGACGGGTATCAGCCTCCGTCAGCCCTAAGGCAGAAACGGAAGCTGAAATCCCCTGGTATTACCCTAACAGGTAAGCATATTTATTGATTACGGCACAGATAAGCTTTGACAGTCCCTCCGTCAGGACGCCGGATGGCTGATCTGCCTTTACAGTTTCTTCTTTATCTGCAATTCTTACTCTGACTTCTTTCTTCTCTGCATCAAGTACGACAAAGCCGTTGTTTGTACTGTCCTTCATGTCCTCTTCTGTCGCAAATAGTGTAAATTTGTCTTTGTATGGTGCTCCTGCATACTGGCAGAAAGAACGACAGTTGCCGCACTCATTGCACATATAATCGACATGAAGGATCTGCAGAAGCTCCATCTCCGGTACTTCGATCAGAACATTTGCACGGTTCGGACATACATCCACGCAGTTTCCGCAGACACGTTTATGTGCTGTAAATTCTTTGTTTTCCGGTGCATCTTTCTTTTTAAGGCAGTCAAGAAGCGGAGATTTCTCTTCCATTCTCTTTCCTGCTTTCTTTGTACCCTTTTTGTAGTTTGCGTTTCCAAGTGCGTCTGCTGCCAGCTTCTTCACTTCTTCTACATTGACCTTTCCACCCTTTTCGGTCTGGCATTCATCTGCCTTTTCTGCGATACGGGTCATCCATTTATAGCCGCCCGGTTTGAGAAGAACGGTTGCCACTGTAACCGGCCAGATGCCGCAGCCCACGATCTGATCGATGTTCTTCTGATCTGCACCGCCTGAGAAGGACATCGGAAGTTCTCCGTCAAAGGATTCTGCAAGACGTGCAGCTACTGTGATAGAAAGCGGGAACAGTGCCTTACCAGACATGTACATCTCTTCTCCCGGAAGTTCCTGTCTCTTGATATCCACCGGGAAGGTATTAGTCAGTTTCACACCGAAGGAAAGTCCTTCCTGTGCAGCCACTTCTTTGAGGCGTCTAAGCATCGGAACTGCGTCCTCATACTGCAGATCGTCCTTGAAATGGAAATCTGTAAATGCCATATAATCATATCCAAGATCATCCATTGCCTTACGCACAAACTCATATCCAAGAAGCGTCGGATTGCATTTTACATAGGTGTTGATGTGTTTTTCCCGAAGGAGATACATAACAATGTTCTCAATCTCCTGTGGAGGACATCCATGCATGGTAGAAAGTGTAATGGAATTACAGATTTCGGATGGAATAGCCTCGATATCCTCTCTGGTCACATGTTCAAAGAGAGCGATATGCTCAAGAAGCCATGTCCTGCATTCTTTGAAAATCTCTGTATCACGAGCATCCTTCATTCCCTCAATAAAATCATCAATCTTCTTATCCTTGATTCCTTCAAGATTGTATCCACAGGACATATTGAACTGGAATCCGTCCGGGCTTCCAAGTCCGAATTCTTTGGAGATCACATGAAGTGCCATCCATCCCTTGATATACTCTTCCATCGCCTGTGGAACATAAAGCTCTGTGGACCATTCGCAGTTATATGCCTCATCTTCTGCCACGATACATGGCTTCGGAATACATGCGGAGAGCTCCGGTCCATCCATCTTCTGTACCGTCTTTAACTCAAAAAATCTAGCTCCTGCATAGTAAGCTGCCACAAGATTCTGCGCAAGCTGTGTATGCGGTCCGGCTGCCGGTCCTACCGGGTTCTCCAATTTTCGTCCAAAAATCTCTGTTGTCTTTTCCGGATCTGCCACATATGCCTTCTGAATACCAAAAACCTGTCCTGTTGCCTTATGTTCTGCCAATATCCATTCCATTAACTGTCCAAATGGAATACTTTTCATAATATCACTCATAGTTATCTTCTCCCTGTAACTTCACAATACGAAATAAGTGTCAGCTGTTGATATCATCTGCGAGTTCCTTTGCAGCCTGACGGCAGTCCGCCATGACCTTTGCCTCATCACATACAAGAACTTCACGGTCTTTCATAAGAATCTTTCCGTTACAGATGGTCGTTTGTACCATGGCACCGTTTACTCCAAACAGCAGATGGCTGTTGATATTGCCCTCATGCATAGGTGTCAGCGGATCATAGTCCACTACGATCACATCTGCCGCCGCGCCTTCTCTGAGAACGCCGAGTTCTTTCTTAAAGTAGCGGTTTGCAATCTTCGCATTTCCTTCAAAAAGCATCTGCGGAACTTCGCCCCATGCAGCATTCGGATCACAGAGATGATGCTTGTGAAGAATATTTGCCACCTTCCAGGATTCCATCATATCATGGGTATAGCCGTCTGTTCCAAGTCCGGTAAGGATTCCCTTATGTACCAGTTCCATGGTAGGCGGACATCCGCAGGCATTTCCCATATTGGATTCCGGATTGTGTACGACCATGGTATCTGTCTCTTTGATCAGATCCATCTCATGTTCATTGATATAAATACAGTGTCCAAGCAGAGTCTTCGGACCAAGGATATCCCAGTCATACAGTCTGTCTACGATTCGTTTGCTGTGTTCCTTAAGGCACTGATGAAGATCATAGATTCCCTCTGCCACATGGATATGATAGCCGACCCCTTCCGGCTTCAGTTCCCTGCACAATGCCATTGTCTCATCTGAAATCGTAAAGGAAGCATGCATTCCCATCATGGCCGCCAGCATATCACTGTCATCCTGCTGTGCATATCTGATAAAATCGACATTCTCCATCACGGATTCCTTTGACTTCTCCATCCCGTCTCTGTCCGAGATCTCATAGCACAGACAGGTACGGACACCAAGAGCCTTCGCAGCCTCCTCGATCTGATGCAGAGAGCCTGTGATATGTCCGAAACTGGCATGATGATCAAAGACCGTTGTCACACCATTTTTGATTGAATCAATGTAGGTCGCATATGCAGAGAGCTTCGTCTGCTCCAGAGTAAGATGACGGTCGATATTCCACCACATACCATCCAGAATATCCAGAAATCCCTGTGGGTTATATCCGTTTACGCTTAATCCTCTGGCAAATGCACTGTAAATATGCTCATGTGCATTGATAAATGCCGGCATGATGAGTCCACCCCGTGCATCTACAAACTCTGCATCCGGAAATGCTTTCTTTACTTCATCTGTTGTCCCCACCATTTTGATGGTGCCTCCATCCATTGCGACTGCTCCATTCTCAATCAGTGCACAGGATGCATCCCTTGTGATCATTCTTCCGTTTCCAACAATCAGCATGAAAATTTCCCTCCTTATCTTGTGAATTTGTCCCAACGTATAACGTTTATTATCTACACGATTTAGATATTTTATACTATTACTCTAACATACTTTTTTCGTTATTTCAACTATAATATGCAAAATATTTTTTTATATCAAAATCTTTTTGTATATTTCTGTATTTGCACATATACACAAACAGCGACGGAATCCACTGCTCCGTCGCTGTTGTTCTTATCATATCCTCTGTTTTTATTCCAATGATGGATCAATTTTTCTGACACGCTGAAACTTTTTTGCAGTCTTTTGCCACTGCTCCGGTTCCAGTTCCACCTCATAGCCACAGCCATTTCCGACATGCCATTCATAAAAAGCCTTCTCCGGAAGGGCATACGTCTCCATGATGTTCATGATCGTACCGCCGTGGACCACCAGAGCCGCTTCTGTAATCCCTTCATTTTCTAAGACTTCCAGAACCTCCTCAAAGCCTTTAAGATTTCTGGCCGCACATTCTTCCTTGCTCTCTCCTCCCGGGAAAGGCAGGGTTCCATTGCTGTCAATCCATTCCTGATAATGCGGATTGTCCGCCAGTTCTTTATAATTTTTGTTTTCAAATTCGCCAAAATCACATTCTGCAAGAAACTCTATAACTCTCTGCTCCTGGTCTCCAAACAAAATCCTCGCTGTTTCCCTGCAACGCCTAAGAGGACTCACAAACAGCGCCTGCGCTCTGGGATATGTAACGTTTGAAAGAAGATTCCGTCCCTCTTCGCAGAGAGGTTCATCCGTCACACCAATGTATCTCTGGTGGCAGTTTCCCTCGGTCATCCCATGACGGATCAGCCATAACTTAAGCATCCTTGATCACCGTCCCAATCCCACAGACAACTCGCGTTACCCGGTGACTGTAACCTGCCAGCTTCGTACAGATCCTTCCCACCGCTTCACGGTAAGCTCTGTCAAATGCATCGATCGGCACAACACCATAGCCAACTTCATCAGATACAAGGATCACATCCGGATTTACACGGATCAGATCTTCGGCAAGCTGATCTACGCTTCTTCCTGCTTTCATTTCTTTTCGGATATACTCATGAAACCCCAGAACACCCTCTGCACAGGAAAGCATCTCCCAGTCTGCATCCGCTCCGTTTATCCAGTTCACCTGCGGGTATCTCTTCTCTGCCAGGGCGCTTTTTCCCTGAAAAGCTCCTCCAATCATCATCTCCATAACCAACACTCCTATATCGGACAAACCACGGTCAGGACTGCCAGGACAAGCACCATCCATGCCTCACAGAGACACAGGAAATATCCCGACAGATCTCCGGTCGTTCCTCCAAAATATTTCATCGCCTTGTGTTTATAAAATATAAAGACAAGCACAGCAGTTACAAAAATTACCACGCCATAGACCGGCTGGATCAGGATCATTCCGACAGCCAGAAGCACAAGATACACAATCAGCGTATTTCTTACTGTTTTATCCTGTGCCTTGCGGGAAAATTCCGCCACCGTTCCGCCTGCGCTGGCTTTCGGCAGCATGATCACGCCAATTCCTGAAAAACATCTGGACACCATATATCCAAGCGCCAGGATCTTGATCGCTGTCCGGTTTCCGGCAATCTGGTTGAACCCGCCATATAAAACCAGAAAATACACGCACGCTGTGATCACAGCAAACGCACCTGCATGAGAATCTTTAAGTATCTCCAGACGTTTTTCTCTGTCTCTCCAGGAGCTCAGAGCATCAGATGTGTCCA
>OIWK01002835.1_pt1 | contig 13086 bp, 12 predicted proteins | sample 1587401 | NCBI WGS metagenome assembly OIWK01 (sample SAMEA3888911, study PRJEB22519) | human gut metagenome | biome: human gut; feature: human-associated habitat; material: faeces | place: Denmark | collected 2009
TCTTTTCCATTCTGTCTGATGCCATGTTTTCACTTATTCCAGTGAGGCTGATCTCTCTCTCACTGATCTGATCTGTTCCTGTATGTTTCTTTGGAAACATAATCCCGGATGTATCCAGACAGGTGTGAATGCCCTTTTCCTTTGCCTTCGTAAAAAGCTCCGTCAGAAAATCAAGCTGTAGCATGGGTTCTCCACCCGTTGCCGTGATCCCCCCGGTCTGATAGAAAGAACGGTTGCGCTCGAAACGGTCTATGATCTCATCCGCTGTCATTTCTTCCCCATCCTCTATCTTCCATGTATCGGGATTATGGCAATACTGGCAGCGCATCGGGCAGCCCTGAAAAAAAACGACAAACCGTACGCCCGGGCCGTCCACTGTGCCAAATGTTTCTAACGAGTGAATTTTCCCCATGTTGTTCTCCTTTTCTGATTCCTATCGCTCGCCGCGCCATTCGCAAAACGCACCTGCGGCGCTCTCCGCTGCTTCGCAGCTCCTTTTGCTCATAGACTGGCGCTCCCTCCGTCACTATCTGTGCAGACAGTCTTCCATGCAAGCATGAGTCTGTCTGCACAGATATGACGTGTGAGCTGTTGCACTACATCCGCTCGTGGAAAGTACGTGCGATCACTTCATCCTGCTGTTCTTTTGTCAGTTTGATAAAGTTGACTGCATATCCAGATACACGGATGGTAAGCTGTGGATACAGTTCTGGATGTTTCTGTGCATCCAATAATGTGTCACGATTTAAAACGTTTACGTTCAAGTGATGTCCGCCTTTGACAACATAGCCGTCTAACATTGCAACAAGATTGTTCTCCTGTGCTGCCTCATCTTTGCCCAGTGCATCCGGTACAATGGTAAATGTATTGGAAATACCATCCTGTGAATCCATAAATGGCAGTTTAGCGACAGATGCCAGAGATGCAACCGCACCATGGGTATCACGTCCATGCATCGGGTTTGCACCCGGAGCAAATGCTACACCTTTCTTTCTTCCATCCGGTGTTGCTCCTGTATTTTTACCATAGGAAACATTGGATGTAATGGTCAAAATCGATGTTGTCTGGATACCGCCACGGTAAGTATGGTTTCCTTTTACATATCCGATAAAGGTGTGGAGCACCTGTTTTGCGATCTCGTCAACACGATCGTCGTCATTTCCATATTTCGGGAAATCACCCTCAATCTCAAAGTCAACGGTCACACCATTCTCGTCACGGATTGGTTTGACTTTTGCATATTTGATCGCAGAAAGGGAGTCTGCTACTACAGAAAATCCTGCAATACCGGTTGCAAACCATCTTCTCACATTTTTGTCATGTAATGCCATCTCTAATTTTTCGTAGCAGTATTTATCATGCATGTAGTGGATAATATTTAATGCGTTCACATACACTCCTGCTAACCATTTCATCATATCTTTGTATTTATCCCATACTTCATCGTAATCTAAGTATTCGGATGTAATCGGACGGTATTTCGGTCCGACCTGTTTTCCTGTCATCTCATCGACACCGCCATTGATCGCGTAAAGCAGGCATTTTGCAAGGTTTGCCCGCGCGCCAAAGAACTGCATTTCCTTACCGATTCTCATAGAAGATACACAGCATGCAATTCCATAATCATCACCATGGACAACACGCATAATATCATCATTCTCATACTGGATTGCAGAGTGTTTGATGGATGTCTCGGCACAGAATTTTTTGAAGTTTTCCGGCAGTTTTACAGACCAGAGTACGGTCATGTTTGGTTCCGGTGCTGCCCCGATGTTGTTCAAGGTGTTTAAGTAACGGTATGACATTTTTGTAACCATATGTCTTCCATCCACACCGATTCCACCGATGGACTCTGTCACCCAGGTTGGATCGCCGGCAAAAATCGTGTTGTATTCCGGTGTACGCGCAAATTTTACAAGACGAAGTTTCATTACGAACTGGTCGATGATCTCCTGGATCTCTTTTTCAGTAAATGTTCCCTCTGCGAGATCACGCTCTGCATAAATATCTAAGAAAGTGGAGGTACGTCCTAAGGACATTGCCGCACCGTTCTGCTCTTTTACTGCTGCAAGATATGCAAAATAGACAGCCTGTGTTGCCTCTAATACATTATTTGCAGGTTTCGAAATATCACAGCCGTAAATTTCTGCCAGTTTCTTTAACATTTCCAGTGCACGGATCTGCTCGGATAATTCTTCTCTCTCACGGATCACATCTGAGTACATGATGGTACGTGTGTTGTTCAGTTGCTCTTTTTTGTCCTCGATCAGACGGTCTACACCGTAAAGTGCCGGTCTTCTGTAGTCACCAATAATACGTCCTCGTCCGTATGCATCCGGAAGTCCAGTGATGATATGTGCGCTTCTGCACGCTCTCATTTCCGGTGTGTAAGCGTCAAATACTCCGGCATTATGTGTTTTTCTGTGTGTTGTAAAGTACTCTACCACCTCAGGATCGACTTTGTATCCATTGTCCTCGCATGCCTTAACTGCCATACGGATACCGCCGTAAGGCTGGAGAGCACGTTTGAAAGGCTTGTCCGTCTGGAAACCGACAATCTTCTCTTTCTCTTTATCTAAATAACCCGGACCATGGGAAGTGATCGTGGAAATGATCTTTGTGTCCATATCCAGCACTCCGCCGGCTTCTCTCTCCTGTCTGGAAAGTTCTAATACCTGATCCCAGAGATCGGTGGTATCCTGTGTTGGTCCCTCTAAGAAGGAATCATCTCCATCGTATGGATGATAATTCTTCTGAATAAAATCTCTTACGTTTACTTCTGTTTCCCAGGCTCCGCCCTGGAAGCTTCTCCATTCTGTCTGCATTTTTCTCTCCTTCTGCCACCGTGTGGCCTTGCATGGTTCATCACACTTTTTTATGATGCTCATTCTGATTTTTGATTGATGCATGGTTAGTCTTTTCTAATCATAGTTAGGCTATACTAACTTTCATCTTTTGTCAAGAGTCACGTGCGCTTTTTCCGGTAAGTATTCGAAAAAATACAATGAGTGGTTCCTTTCTCATGCTGATGGGATTTTTTGGAAAATTTACCCTAAAAATAAAAAGAACCGCACGTCTGGACTCTTCGCCCAGACGGTCGGCATTCTTTTGTTATACTTCACGTGGTAAACCCCACTATTTCCGTCAGTCATATAACAATTGCATTGTACTATGAGTGGCAAATATTTTCAATAGGTAATTTTTCACAAACAATCCACATATGCCAGCAATTCCTCCGGTCTGCACTTTAGCACCCGTGATAGCTTCAGCAATGTCATTCCCTGTGGCAAGTAATACATAAAAATTCTTGTTTTGTTTCCCATGTTTATGTTATAATATGCCAAAGCATATTTTACAAAATCTTAATGGCGTTATGCCATCTATATTCTGGAAACGTCAGATTACCCCCAATGATCTGCGTTGTTCGTTCGTATCTATGCTTTTAATTACCCATTAACGAATTTAAAAGCAGGAGACGAAAGAAATCAGATATAGAATATATTTATTCTCCTGCCAAGACAGTATTATTTAAGAGCTGTCTTACCAATCAGGAGGAAGCCTATGGCAAAACACAAACGAAACCATAACAAAGTATCCAGAAACTCAGCAGTCAATATGCCAGCTACAAACAGAAACTACAAAGACACTATTTTTCGCATGTTGTTTTCTGACCGGAAAAATCTGCTTTCTCTTTACAATGCCGTCAATCAGAGAAAATACCTGCACCAAATTTTATCGAGTTTTACAATGGTTCGACGGCAATTGCTGACTGTACAGAGCTTCGGCTTTCCTCGGCATTTGAACATTTGTCAGGTGAACCAAAACTTGAATTGATTGTCACGGTTTTAAACGTCAATGAGGGGCACAATGCAGAGTTAATGCAGCATTGCAATACATTAAACGAATATGCGCAGTATGTTGCCAGAGTGCGGCTCTATGCAGCGGATATGTCTTTAGATCAGGCCGTGGAACGTGCCGTAGACGAGTGTATCAGGGAAGGAATTTTAGCCGAATTTCTTACCTGCAACCGAAACGAGGTCATCAGTATGAGTATCTTTGAGTATGATAAAGAATTGGAAGAGAAGAAATTACGGAAAGCAGAATATGAGGCTGGTTTTTCAGAAGGCGAAAAATATGGACATGAAACCGGTTTCTCTGAGGGTGAAAAGTATGGTATAGAACGTGGTACTTTTCTAAATTCTATTGAAACTGCCAGACGTATGCTTAAATTTCAAGAATTTTCGCTTGAAAAAATTGCTACTATTTCCGGGCTGTCTTTAGATGAGATAAAAAAATTACAAACAAACGAAGCGAGGTCTGATTCATGAAAATTGCATTAGTTTCCGATACACACGGTGTATGCCGTAAAGAATTATTTGACCATATCAAAAATTGTGATTATCTCATTCACACCGGAGATTTTGACAATGAACGTACCTATAACAGATTCTTAAACTGCGGCATTCCGATGTATGCAGTCCGTGGGAACTGTGACCACGGAGAGTGGGCGTCCTACCTGCATGAGTTTGTCTCCGTGCCGATTAATGGAAAATTATTTTATCTTGTCCATAACAAAGCTGACCTGCCTTTTGATCTCACGGATGCGGATTTTATAATTTTCGGACATACCCATGTATTCACGCACTACGACCGCTACGGAAAAGTTTTTATCAATCCGGGCAGCGCCGGGGCTGACCGCGGAGATGGAAAAGGCATTGCAATTTTAGAATTGACGGATAATGGATATGACGTGGAACGGATTTTGCTATAAAATTTCTTGCTTCATTTCCTACCCTTGTGTTACAATAATCTAAAGCATATTTTACAAATTTCATGACATTTTTGTCATCTATATTCTAACGGCGACAGATTAGCCCCAAATAATCTGTATGCTTCATTCGTATCTATGCTTTTTGTTACCCATTTAGCAATTGAAAAGCAGGAGACGAAGGAACTTAGGAAAATATATGATCACTTTCTCCTGCAATCACGAACAGTTTTATAAATAAGCTGTCCTACAATTTCAGGAGGAAACAATTTATGGCAAAATGCAAAAGAAACCGTAACAAGACAAAAAGAAATTTTACAGTCAAAACACCGACGGCAAACCGGAATTATAAAGACACCGTTTTTCGGATGTTGTTTTCTGACCGGAAGAACCTGCTGTCCCTCTATAATGCAGTAAACCAGAGCGATTATAATAATCCAGATGATCTGGAAATCGTCACATTAGAGAATGCTATTTATATGGGGATGAAAAATGATCTGGCATTTATTATGGATACTAATTTGTATCTGTATGAGCATCAGTCAACCTACAATCCAAATATGCCTCTTCGTGATCTGTTTTATATTTGCAGTGAATATCAGAAACTCGTGGATAAGAAATCTCTTTATTCTTCGACTCTGCAAAAAATTCCTGCACCAAATTTTATTGAGTTTTACAATGGATCGACGGCAGCTCCCGACTGCACAGAACTTCGGCTTTCCTCGGCATTTGAACATTTGTCAGGTGAACCAAAGCTTGAATTGATTGTCACGGTTTTAAATGTCAATGTGGGACACAATGCAGAGTTAATGCAGCATTGCAATACATTAAACGAATATGCACAGTATGTTGCCAGAGTACGACACTATGCAGCGGATATGTCTTTAGACCAGGCCGTGGAACGTGCCGTAGACGAGTGTGTCAGGGAAGGGATTTTAGCCGAATTTCTTACCCGCAACCGAAATGAGGTCATCAGTATGAGTATCTTTGAGTATGATAAAGAATTGGAAGAGAAGAAATTACGGAAAGCAGAATATGAAGCTGGTTTCTCCGAGGGCGAAAAGCATGGACATGAGACTGGTTTCTCCGAGGGCGAAAAGTATGGTATAGAATGCGGTACTTTTCTAAATTCTATCGAAACTGCAAAACGCATGCTCAAATTACAGGAGTTCTCACTCGAAAAAATTGCTGCGATTACAGGTCTGCCTTTAGATGAGGTGAAAAAACTACAATAAATTTAAAATGAATAATTCCCTTAAAATAACAAAAAGAGCTTCTTGAGCTCTTTTTGTTATTTATGCTGTAATTTTCAATTACTGTAACAGAGAAAGTACACCCTGAGTAGACTGATTAGCCTGTGCAAGCATAGACTGACCTGCCTGTGCAAGAATGTTGTTCTTGCTATACTCAACCATCTCTTCTGCCATATCTGTATCACGGATACGGGATTCAGCGGATGTTGTGTTCTCTACAACATTGTCTAAGTTTGCAATAGTGTGCTCCAAACGATTCTGAACAGCACCAAGTTCAGAACGCTGTTTTGATACTTTAGAAATTGCATCTGAAATAGTATCAATAGAACCTGTTGCCTGTAAATAAGTCTTTCCACTTACTTTTAAGCCTTTAATTCCAAGATAATCAGAACTCATAGACTCAATATTCATGGAAATCTTATTGTCGCTGGAAGAATCTGCGCCAACATGAAGGCTGACATTTAAGCTATCATTATAAGTGAATGTCTGAGATTTAGAAGTAACATCATTATCACCGTCTTTAAGTGTTATTGCATTAATTCCCATCTCATCACCATAAGCAGTAATTACTTTGTTCATAGCTGTTAACTCTGCAGCTTTTGCATCATCAAGTGTAATTTCACCCGCCTTTGCTGTTCCAGTAGCAATAACTGTTTTTCCAGCCCATGTAGAGCCTGCTTTCAAACCAGTCGTAAACGTATATTCTGTTTTACCGGTTCCATCCATTGCAGTTTTTACCTTTAGTGTTGATCCTTCTGCCATAGCATCTTCTACCAATGACATCTGTGGCTTACTATAAACAGTCTGGGAAAGCTTTGTTTTATTCTCATCACCTTTTAACAAATATGTTTCATTGAATTTTGTTGTTTCTGAAACACGATCGATTTCAGTAATTAACTGATCTACCTCATCCTGAATGTTGCTTCTGTCGTCCTCAGACAATGTTCCGTTAGAAGCCTGAACTGCTAATTCATTCATTCTCTGAAGCATAGAATGAACCTCTGTTAATGCACCCTCGGCTGTCTGAACACAAGATACACCATCCTGAGCATTAGAAGAAGCTTGATCCAAACCTTTAATCTGTTTTCTCATTTTCTCAGAAATAGAAAGACCTGCTGCATCGTCTGCTGCACGGTTAATTCTGTAACCAGAAGAAAGTTTTTCTGAAGATTTTGCCTGCTGTCCTGTTGTTACTCCTAACATTCTGTTAGCGTTCATTGCTGTAAGATTGTGTTGTACTACCATAATATAATCCTCCTTGTCTCATCTTTTTGATGAGCTATTATGTTTTTCTCCGGGGAATCCGTTCCCCGGGCTTATTTATAACAAACAGGGCGTCCCGGGTTGTGCCCTGTCTATTAACGAATGGTATTCTGCTAAAGCATGGAACTAATCCTTCCTGCCTTCTGCATCTCTTTTTGCCTCTGCTTTCATGCGTTCATTCCATAAAATCTTTTTAATCTCTGCCTGTGCTTCTCTGGAAATTCCCGGCTCAGCATAATAGGTATCTTTCCTGCGCTCCGGGTTTGTTTCTGTTTTATTCCGGGCAATATTGACATCTCTCGGTGCGTCCACCAGAAGTCTGATATGATTTCCGGCGCCTCCGGCATATACCACGCGGATCTTATCGCCAATGTTTAAATATTCACCCTGTTTTAATGAAAGTTTGAGCAATCTGTTACCTCCCTGCACACTTACGTTTTTTGTAATCACATCCATGATTTTTTTTGCAACATAACTTACAGAAATGTTGCATTTTCGACATGAAACATGCGGATTTTCATTGTTAAATCATGTATCTGCAAATAAAAACACTTTTCCGTTTTCAGCTGTATTTTTTTAAGGTGCGGTCATACCAAAAAATGTTGGAAGGAAAACAGGTAATAAAAATCATGAGAAAATCCGTTCTTGAGAAAATCTGATAAAAAATTTTATTTCAGGGGTAAAGTTTCCGAATGAATATCCGATATAGAACTTGTAAACAAAAAAATGCAACATTTCTGTAAGAAATGTTGCATTTTTTTATTTACTCACGATTTATACGTTGTATATACAGTCATTTTGGGATATAACTGTGGATGTCAAAGTGCAGAAACTGCACAATTTATCATGAATTTCAGGAGGTAATTCTCATGGGAACCACGCAGCCAATCAGAAAAGAGGACGAGTTATATTCATTCCGTATGTATTATGCAGATGAAAAACCGAATGTCCGCAATTATACACTCATTGTCCTCGGTTTAAATACCGCACTCCGTATTGGTGATCTATTATCTTTAAAATGGTCATCTGTATACAACTTCCAATTCCAAAGCTTTTACGACCATATTTTGATCCACGAACAAAAAACTGGAAAACGAAACAATGTTCTTTTAAATGCCACTGCAAAGGATGCACTACAGGCATATTTCAATGAGCGGTCCCCGGAGGAAAGCGAATATATTTTCACGAAAACAACCTGTCACGAAAAACCGCTCAACCGCTCGCAGGCATACCGGATCGTCAAAACTGCCGCAGTTCACACCACACAGGAAGACTGCATCAGTTGTCATTCCCTCAGAAAAACATTTGGTTACCATGCATGGAAACAGGGAACTCCGCCAGCACTTTTAATGGATATTTATAATCATTCCTCCTACCGCATCACCCAGCATTATCTCGGAATCAGCCAGGATGAACGTGATGAGATTTATCTGAAACTTGATCTATGACCACTCCTGCTGCAGTTCCTGCTCCCGGAACAGTGTATCCACGATCACATAGTACTCTGCAAGGCGTTCCGTCTTTTTGATCTTCTTGAGATACTTCTCCGGATTCGTGAAACTCTTACTCATATAGCACCAGAGTTCTTTCATTTTAAATAACGTGTTGCGATCGCCGGACATCACGCCTTTGTAGCCGTCACAGATATCATCATGGAACGCACGGAGTGTCTGCTTGTCCACTATATTGCGCTTTTTGTTTCCAACCGGTGTACCCGGATCTTTAGCCGCAAACTGAGCCTCCACCATCCGAAGTTCTCCGACCAGCCCCGGATCCTGCAAAATACCTCTGCCAAGCATGACTTTTTCTGTTTCCGGAAATGTCTGCCGTAACCGCCCGTATGCCCCGACCGAATGAATATCCCCATTGAAACAAAGTGAATGTCTGCTGTGCTCTGCTGCATACTGATAGGTTTCCATGCGTGGCGTATATTTATAAAAATCCTTCTGGATCCTTGGATGGACGATCAACTCCGATAACGGATATTTCTCATAAATCGCAAGGAGATTCTCCCACTCGTCCGGCGAATCTTTTCCGACTCTGGTTTTGATGGAGATTTTGCAGTCACATGCATTGAAAATTTTATCAAGAAAACTGTCCAGCTCATCCGGTACTGCAAGAAATCCAGCCCCTCTGTTTTTTGCCACCACCGTTCCGGACGGACAGCCGAGGTTTAAATTCACCTCATCATAACCATATTGCTTCAACTGGTTTACAATCGAAATAAAATCGTCCGGCTGATTCGTCAGAATCTGCGGAACAACTTCCATACCCTGATTATGCTCAGGATCAATGTCCTTTTTCACCTTGAAATCCAGTTTTTTATTTGTGATAAACGGAGTGAAGTACCGGTCGATATCATGAAAATATTTCTGATATGCGTTACGGTAAATATAGCCGGTCAATCCCTCCATCGGTGCCATGTAATACTTCATTTTCTTTCCTTCCTGTTATTCCCGGCTCTGTATGATCTGGTAGATTTCTTCCGTCTGCGCATCGTCAGATCCACTCATATAATAGTCTGTTCCATCTGCGGAAAAATGCAGAAATTCTGTGTTTTCCGGGTTTAAAAAGACCTCGCATTTTCCAACATTTCTTATGAAAAATGTTCCTTTTTCCAACGTATCCATCGCAGTTCCACTTGATTTACTCCAGGACGGAAGCTCTGTGATTTTCTCGACATGTTCAATATCTTCCACCTGAATCTCATAATCTACGTTCAAATGTTTTGCGTAAAGTATCTCATCTTCTACCGCAAGCCGGATCGGTGTGAATTCATCAAGGATCAGCCAGATACACATTGCCGGAATCGTCACCATAAGTACCACTGCGCCCAAAATAGCACTTCCTTTTCCAACTGGTGTTGCCAGATTCATAGTCGTTCCCATTCCGACTTTCTTTGGCACCATGCTGTGCCTGTCTGCCGGATTGTAGTAGAAGATTCCCCAGATCCAGTGCCTGTCGTCATCAGCGTTATCGTTCAGCTCACGCTTTGCTTCGTAGACTGCTTCAATTTTCCTTAACTGTTTCATTAACGGAATACACAAAAGCAGTGTTGCCAGTGCATACACCATGCTACCTGTCAAAATCATCCATCCCATATTATCTGCCAGAAAAGATGCTGCCAGGATCACTGCCGCAAATGCCGTATTCAGCCAGAGTACGATGAGCCAGAAATTTTTCCAGATATTTTTTCTCGCTCTTGTATAATTCAGGTTTACGTCACTGTCATTATTTATCACCGCTGCCGGCTGTCTGTCCATCCAGACTGCTACAGCAGTCAGTGCCACTCCGCACAGCCACATAACAATCGTAAGCCACCCTACACTGCTTAATTCTATTGTTTTTTCCAAAGCCGGATTGAAACTCTTTGCCCATACCGGCACAAGTGCAAGCAGTAATGCCGCCAGATTCGGCAGGAAAAATGGCAGAAATTTTACTCTTCTGATTTTTCCGACTGCTTTCAATTCGATGCGGTGTTCCATCTTCTCCGTTTCATACAGACAATGTTCCGTTTTCCATCTTTTCAATCCGTTGTTCGCATGCACCAGCGGGAGACACAGCAATACGATTGCAAGCAATATCCACATCATCCAGATTGTAAGCTGGATGGATATGTATTTTGTCAGGAAACTGCTAAGCGGAACGATCAGCAGAAATATAAAATACTGTTTCATCTCTCTGCGGAACTTTTCCACAATTGCTGCCACCTCCGGTTCCTTTATCCACTCCGGTTTCATATTCACTGCAAACAGGCAGCCATCTGCATACTGATACTGTCCTCGGAAACAAAAATAGAGGACTAATAAAACCGGATACATTGTGAAAAACATAATTATGTTTACGAGCATAGTTTTTCTCCCTTCAAAGCTGGATTGTAATAGGCGTCTGCGAAACTCATCCTACTCTTCTTTCAATTTAGATTTTCATGAGTTTCGCAATTGTTCATCAACTCACTACGTATTTTATTCATATAGCTTCCCGCAGATTTCAAAAAATTCTTTTTTCGTCATGCCGCTGACTTTCGCTTCCGAGATGATCTGCTGCAATAATTCCTTTGATTTCTCCGAAAGCTCTTTTGTCACCGCAAATTCCTTCCGCACCCTCGCACCGCTCCTGCGGTCAGCGAAGATATAGCCTTCCTGTTTGAGCAGGCTATAGGCTTTGTTGACTGTCATGGAATTGATCCCGATCTCTTCTGCAAGCCCGCGGACGGTTGGAAGCTGTTCTCCCGGCGATAGTCTTCCATCGGAAATCCCCTGCACGATCTGGTTTCGGATCTGCTGGTAAATTGGGATTTCTGACATCTCATTGATGGATATGATCATGTGAGGTTCTCCTTTCTCCCGCGTTTCTGTTATATTAATATCGAATTCTTTCTAAAATAAAGTGTCCGCCTGATACACATTTTCCTGCACGAGCGAATAACGTTGCTATGTGTTCGTCTTCATGAGTTGTACATCCTTGCGGAATGTTTTTATATAATAGGAATGAAGTTTCCTATTGCATAAAAATATGTATCATTTGTATTAATTATTATAATACAAATGATACATATGTCAAGTGTTTCTAAAAGATATTTGTGATTTGTGCAAGCAAAAAAGATAAATACGCATAGCAATTTCCTATAAAAAAGCAAAAAAAGCGCCAGAACCAGCACCCTCTGCCGGAACTTGCGCTTCTTTAGCAAATTACTATTCTACAGTCTGTTTATGCCTGTTCTTTCAAAAAGGTCAAAAACGTCTCCACGCCTCCACCGAGCACCTTCACTGCCTCCGGGCGGTTTCCTTCAATCGCAGACACGTCAAAGAAATCACCTGCTTTTGATTTCTCTGTGTACATAAAGCTGTCACTTCCATATAACTCATGCTCGATCTCAACAAATTCATCGCCCCAGAATGAGCAGTCCTCTGCTGTGATTCCTTCTGCTTTGAATCTCTCAAGAAAAACATCCACATTATCGCTCTTGCAGGAAATTCCAACTTCCAGATATTTTGCATCGCAGGTTGCCGATACTCTCTGTCCGAATTCCTCTCCGGTCTGCTCTGCAATGCCGATCAGTTCCTTCAATCCAGATTCGATACCATGCTGTTTTAAGATCTGGCGTAAATGTTCCACCTCATCGCCCTGCATGAAAAGCTGGTCTCCACGGTCGTTTTCCACCATAAGATCGATCTTGCAGTAATTCGGACGGCTGAATACAATGTCTGTTTTCAGTCCGTATTCCCACAATAATTTCACATGGATTGCATAACAGATATCATGGATTTTCAACAATCCTTCCTGGTCTGGAATCATAGATGCGAAAATTTCCGGTCTATCGTCCGTGATCTGATAGTTGTATGCCCCTCTTCCCAGTCCGAAGAACAAATTCTTCTGCTCTTCCTCTGTGAAATAAGTATGGAACTTCCCACCTGCTATCTTATCGTAAGTTGTCCCGCTTACGATCACAAGCTTTGTTCCCTGCTGCAATAACGGTTTCATTGCGGCAACTGCATCCTCGACCGGCGCAGTTCTTGATGTCACTGCGGTTCCGTCCCAGTCAAAGAAAATTGCTTTATACTTTTTATTCATAGCTGTCTCCTCTTGTTTATCTTTCACAATAGATAATTGTGAAACTCCTCATACTCTTCTTTCAATTGTTCAAAATCAACAAAAACATTCAAGACACGCTTCCGCTATGTGTCACTCGCAACGGTACTAAGAAGCCAGGCACAACTTACAGTTGTACCTACCTTCTAAGAACCGGCGGTTCCCCAATGTCTTTCATGTCTTTTGTTAATTTTTCACAATTCAATTTAC
>OIWK01002853.1_pt1 | contig 13032 bp, 10 predicted proteins | sample 1587401 | NCBI WGS metagenome assembly OIWK01 (sample SAMEA3888911, study PRJEB22519) | human gut metagenome | biome: human gut; feature: human-associated habitat; material: faeces | place: Denmark | collected 2009
AAGCATAAACAAAATAATCTGTGAAATATTTCACAGATTATTTTGTTTATGCTTGTTCTGTTCTACAATTTAATCTATAGGTCAAATTCTATAGTTCTCAATCATTAGATAGTCTGAGCGCTTTACAAGTAGCAAAAGGTATAAACAAAAAAGCTAAAGCAGCGAGAGCAAACCAAGTTTGCTGAGTCGCGATAGCACTCGATGAAATCAATTTTCTAAATGCCTTGATAATGCTTCTCGCAAGGGTAGCTATGCTACCCCGCATTTTTCATACCCTAAACTGAAGATTTAGGGGGGCAAATGCGAGTCCCTACAAGGTAAAAAACATTAGTAGTCATTTTACCTTAACTTGCCATTAGGTAAGGTAAACTGTTTTAGTAGCAGTTTACCTTACCCATTCATGTGATTTTCTATGAACGCGATAACAATAAGTTAAAGATCGTCATAGTTCTTGTTCTCGCTCTTCTTGAAATTCTCAACATCACCATAGAACAGGCTGATGAGATATTTTCTTTGAAGAATGCCGTCGGTCTTATTAACTTCTGCATAATAATGCCTAACATTTTCTTTTAGCATCAGACACATAGAATTGAAAGCCTTCTGCATTTCCGTCGCTATCCTTCAGTACGTCAACAGCTGCTTTAGAATATTTCTCTTTTAATTGCTTCAGGATATTAGCAAATGGCGTTTTAGCACACTCCAGAGAAGAATAATCCATAGAAACGTATTAAAATGTTTTTGGGTCGTCAAGGAATGGAGTATCTTCCCTATCATGGTTCCACACTACTGCCCCAATGCTCATTACGGCAGCTGTGAGGCAGAGTGCACAAGTTTCTAAGTCGAAGGTTATGTCAATCATTACGTAAAGTTATATATTGATCTATCAAAGACTGAATGCCCACACTCTCCCAAGGTTTCCAATTTTCATCGGTGAAACGCTTTATGGTGGTGCCCAAACTCATGCCCTTTTGCGCCATGAACTCGCCAAACTTTACGCAAAGTCCACCTTGCACTTTTTTAGGAATGAATGGAACACATTGGGTTTGTCGCACTGAGCCAACGTGTAGAGATAGCCTTTATCGCCAAGTGTTGCGCCAAGCACGTCTGTTTCAACGTAATCGAGCAGACACTGCGCAACGTCAGGCAAAGCTAAAATTGTTTTTTGCAATTTTCAATACCAACAATTTCCCATTCCGAAAATCCTTTTTGAAAAAATCGAAGGTAAAATATCGAAATTAAGTAATATGCAAAAAATAACTTGTGCAACTTGACTTAACGGGTACTCCTTAATGATAGCAGGGTATTATCAATTTCTGCGCAAGTTATTTTTTAAACATTACATCACATCAGAATACTAAAACACATGGAATTCTGAAGAACTAAAAGCTTTATTTTACCCCCCCCATTTTCTTGAATATCGCCTTCAGAAAGCTCTTTGTTTTTTTCCTTTACGCTGAATTTGATGCCTTTATCTAAGCCTGCTTTATAACAAAGATTATCTTTTCCACCATGAGAGAGTTTGTACACATAAAGCACCTCGTTTTCGATAAAAGCCTCACATGAGAAAGTATCGCCCACATCCATTTGTGAATTTTTGCTCTCTATCACAACAAACCTAGAATTTCCTAAATAGCGAAACACACATTGGCGATTGGGCAACCATTTCACAATAATTTCATCGTCAGGGTCTAAATCTTCGGCATAGCATCCAGAACCCAAGAGTAGTTCACTTTGGTTTTTACCTTTTTTGTTACGTCGTTCACATTGTCTACAAAAAAGTTTGTAGCTTTTATAGTTAATAGACTCAGCTATAAGGTCTAATGTATGCGTGCTTGGATTGCATTTTTGGTCAGTAACAACGCCCCAAAGTCTTTTCAGCGTAGTAGGGCTTATCGCTTCATGTGTCTTATTAAAGATAATCTCGCTAAGAGCCACAAAATCACGATGTTTGTTCATCTTCAACCCTGTGGCGAACTTCACTTCATTAAGTAATTCTTCTTGCATATTTTTCCCAATTAAAGGATGGTTTTTATCGCAGCCTTTAGAAAAGACTTTTACTATTTCAGATGCAAAATTAAACAAATTAAGTAGGAAATAAGAACCTTTTTGAAATAGGAAAAAAAGGACAAAGGGAAAGTTTAAAGAATGCTATATATTTGCATGCATTAGAAATAACAATCTCATATTTAGAAATAATCACAAACATACATAAGTACATAGAAGTTATGAACGTTAATATTATTCAGTTTCTTCATCCAGGTGGAGAACATGGCGTTGATGACAGGAAAAAGATGATTAAGTACTGGAATCAAGGACCACACAAACGTAAGTTTTTGAAAGCGAGAGGTCAGTATGTGACCGATGTAGATCATGGTACTCTTTCTGAAGATATGCCACTCTTGTTTTGGGGTGAGTGGGAACCCAACTCTCATGTAGTAGAAACATTCAGCCCTGCCAACAATCTATCGCCTCGCTATCTGCATGAGCCTTACTTGCCATCAAGCAAGAATTCTTCCGTATTGTCACCTGTTTCTACTCCATCTTCATGCCTTGGGGATTGTAATGAAACCAAGAAAAAACCAAAGGGTGGTTGTTCTACAGATTGGAACAACGATTGCTGCCAAAATACCGACCCTTTCGTTTTTGGCGAAGCGTTCATCTATAGCCTTTGTCAGCAGTGGAAAAAGGATTCCAAAGGACATTTGCACACGACCTATCTGAGCAAATTGCCTATTGGTAGTCTGATTCTTTTTGGTTCGAAAGTGACACTTGATATGGGAGGTACTAAAGAAGATGCTTTTGCCCTTGATACCGTTTTTGTGGTAGGCGACAGTCGTCCGTATACTATCAAGAATTACAAAACAGATTTGGCGGGCTTCATTCCCAAGGACTACGGCAACATTATGGGATTTGACCATGCACGAGGTGCAGGAGTAAGCATGAACATAAGATGCTACAAGGGGGCCACACCCTCAAATCCCGTGAATGGCATGTATAGTTTCTCACCTTGCCAAGTGGCTGACCCCAAAGGTGGCAAGTCTTTCCAAAAGGTTGTGATTAGAAAGTCTGATGGCTTAACTAATTACATCAATGTGCGCCTTACGCAAAGTTTCAAAGGCAGTATCGCAATACCTGATAGTGAAGCCTACAAGGTGTGGAAACGGATATGTGAGATCGTTGAGCAACAAGGCTGTCTGCAAGGGGTTAATTTTCAATATTGATTTGTTGATAGTCAAACATTAATCAACTATGTGTTTATGCTATATTATATAACTCCTCGCGAGGATCTTCTTAAGCCGGTTAAAGAAGTTGAAGGAACGTCGCATGCAGATGATGAAAAGTACATTTATCGCTATGTACCTTTATACTCTCTGCTAAGTACTAATACTGAACGCGACAAACTCTATATGAAGCGATTGGACAAGTGGAATGATCCTTTTGAGAAAAAAGTTCTTACAGCTAATTATTATTGTGAGGGGCAAAAACATGCCTTTCATCATCCTTTAGCCAACAATGTGTATGGAATTTGTTTTACAGAGAATTACAATTGTGAGGCTCAATGGTACTATTATGGTCAAAAAGAGCCTATTGTCTTGATTTCAGTAAAGTTAGAAAAACTTCTTGATGCTTTGGATAAAAGTGAGGAGAATTTCTACATTGGTCGTGTAGACTATTGTGTACAAAGCGAAATTCAAAAGAAAATCGCGCAATGTGTCTTAGCTGATTTGGAGACATTCCAAAAGGATCGTTCTACCGATTTTACGCCTGATGAATGCAAGACTCTATTAAGACCTTTATTCTTCAAGCGCTTACCTTTTGTATACGAACGAGAAATCAGAATTCTTAAAGTTGGGAACTCTGCCGAAAATGATAAAGATGTAGAGAATATCCTTCTCAAGGAGAGCTTCAGGAATCTGATAGGAAAGGTTACCATTTCTCCATTCGTACCGGAAAAAATTGATAACATGCAGAAATTACAAAAGGAACTATTACTTAAAGAAGGCTTTGTTAAGCAGCAGATTAATATTTCTCAGCTACATGCAGATCAAAAACCTTCAAATATTTATTTAGAAAACTATAAATCAAAAAACAAACAATATGAAGAATAATAGATACTCGATAAGCATACGCCATGCGTTAATGCTTTTAGTACTCCTATTGGGATTTCCATCTTCGGGGTTTACTCAAAGCTTCCGGCAGGATGGCATTACGTTCCAAGTTGTTAATGCAATGGATAAAACGTTGGAAGTTTTTGGTTGTGATAAAACTTTAGCACAAGATGTGGTAATTCCAAGTTCTGTAAATTATGAAGGTATTCACTATAAAGTGATTACGATAGGTGACAAAGCCTTTTATGGTTGTCATAATTTGACCTCAATTGAGCTTCCTAATAGTGTGACTACGATAGGTTACATGGCCTTTTATGATTGTATAGGTTTGACCTCAATTGAGCTTCCTAATAGTGTGACTACGATAGATGACGGAGCCTTTTATTATTGTAGTGGTTTGAATTCCCTTACCATTCCATTTAAACACTTAAATACTGTAGGATTCTTAAATACATTAACATCTCTGACTCTTTGCGGAGATGAAATTACTTCAGATTGTTCTCAATTCATAAATAATAATCCTTCTCTGACTTCTGTCACTATAAAAGATGCAACTTCAATAGGTAAATCAGCCTTTAGATATTGTAGAGGTTTGACTTCAATCACTATCTCTGATGGTGTAACTTCAATAGGTGAGTCAGCCTTTGAAGGCCTTAATGGTTTGACTTCGGTCACTATTTCAAATAGTGTGACTTCAATAGGTGAGTCAGCCTTTGAAGGTTGCAGTGGCTTGACCTCTATTAAGATTCCTAATAGCGTGACTTCGATAAGTAATGGAAGCTTTAAGTCTTGTACAGGTTTGACTTCAATCGAGATTCCTAATAGTGTGACTTCAATAGGTTTGTCTGCCTTTTATTATTGTCCTCGTCTTCATTCAATAAAATTACCAGAGAATTTTGCGTATGTAGATGCATTAAATAATGCAAATGTGTATTACCTTACAGGAGAATACGAACAAAAATCAAGCGATTTTCCCAACCTACTCTTCAGAGACAACGCGAAAAATCATAAGAGACTATGGGAGGGGGCAAAAATTATAAAGACGAGTCTGACAGACAGTTTGGAATTGGCAAATTACTTGTCTGGTTTGACTATCTCTACCCCTCAGGTGCTTATTGTGCCTACAGGGTGTTATGACTATGCAGTAGAGAGCGTTGCACGAGATTTTGAGGGACTTTCTATAATAGAAGACCAGAATATGCAGTTCTCTTTAACCTCGTGGGAAGATGACTTGTGGAAACTTGCCAAGGATGCATACGCTCAACTGAATGAAATTACACAGTTGAGTTCTTTCACGTCTTTAAAAACAGACTTGCAAAATCGTATAAAAGACATGCTACGAGACTGCGCTGCCTTGCAGAAAGACCGAGAAAAGGAGGGGAATTTTTCGCGTTACGATGTAACCTACAAATGCTTGTCACTATACAACGAGAATTTATGTTTAATGCTTCCGTTGTTGATTCCTGCGCAAGAATTGAATGAGCGGGAAGAACTTCTATACATTGACGAGAAGTTGTTTTCGGACTTTAATATGGCTTATCAAGAGACGTTTAACCGTGTTAAAGAGCATCCCTTGTTAATTACTAAGCAGGAATTCAAAAAATTGCAGCTATCATACGATGCTGCATTGGCAGCTTGTAATGAAATTAGAAATTTCCATGATAATTTGAGAAATCTTCTGCAGTTGGCTGAAACACTGAAAAAGAATGAATGGTATGGCAATGTGCCCGATACCCAAAAAACGGCTTTAGATCAGGCTATAGAGGACGCACAAGCCACTGTGGATAAGGGAGTGTATGATGCCAGTTCGCAGCAGGTGAAAACCACGTTGGAAGATGCATATCATGTGGCATTGAAATCAAGTATCCAACAATTGGTTAGTCAGGTGAAATCATATACTGAAACTGATATTGTCAACATTTACTCGTATCTGGATGGCAAGAAGGTTGTGGATGAGGTCATGGCACAGGTTATGGCTGAATTAGACACGGATAATTATAGCAGTATGCTACAAATTGCAGATAGCTTGCAGGTGGTATACAATAATGTCAAAATCGAGGCAGAGAAGTATGGTGCAGAACTGCAAAATGCCAAGCTGAATGCCAATCAGGTTGTAACCAATGCACATACGTTGCAGAATGAAACCTATAAGGACATTTATGCCTACTTGGATGCAGACAATCGTAATGCGCTTGATATTGCAGTAGAAAAGGTGCAGCAAAAGCTCGCAGGTTATGATAAAATTGCAATTGTGCAGGCTGCAGATAGTTTGCAAATAATCTGTAACCAAATTGAAGCTAAACTCAATGCATATAGTAATGACTTGCAAGGCGAAAAATCGAAGTTCAAAGATGAAATTGCAAGGATAAAGCAACAGATAGAAACCACGAATGAGGCTAATTTTAATGCGCTCGACGAGGAAAATAGAAACCATTATAAGCAGGTGTTACAAAACGCTGTGAATTGTGCAAATGGCTATTCAATCGCAGAAATCGCAAAAGCTAAAGATGATTTATCTGAAGTGTGCAGTACTATTTTGGGAATATACGACCAAATGAACGAATTACGCACTCAGAAGGACAATCTCATACAGCAACTAAGTGGTTTGTCGCAAGAGTATCCGTACAGTTATGAGGCTCTTGATTATAAAACGAAGATAGAAGAGGCAAAGCAAAATGCACAACAGGCTACATCTATAGCACAAATGCAACAGGCTATTCAGCAAATGCAAACACGGTATGACAGTGCTATTGTCATGATTAATGATTTGCAGGATAAAGATTTTGATCGCGAGGCTTTGAAACGTGTGAGAGACTTGGTAAATCAGAATGAAAATAGCCGATATGAAATTCGTAAGAGGAGTAGCTATGCTGAAGGATTGGTTGAAGATCGTAGCCAAATAGTGAATACGAACAATAACAGTTTCTATACTTTGTTTAGTTTAGATGATTCAGAAGAAACATCATACTTGACTAAGGGAGACTTTGTAGACATCAAATTGAGCAACAATATAGCTCATTCATGTTTGCTGTTGTATGGTATAAGTGATTTCTCACAGCCATTCAAAGTCTATTGTAAGCATTCTGCTGATGATAATTGGGCATGCGTTAAGGAATGCAAGCTATCGAGTGACAATTTAAGTTGTGCAGTTATTGACTTTAACAAGATTACGACAGATGTAGACTCAAAATATATAAGATTGGAGTATGTTGGTGAGGCACAAACTGTTTATTTCTTGCGTCTTTATCGCCGTGACGATTTAATGGATGATGATGCTTATCATGAATGTGTAAGTATGGTTTCTTTATTGGATAACCAAATTAGCAAAAATGATGTTCAGCGGTCTTTAACTAAAGATTTAGAGAATCTGACAAGCAAATATATTGATGAAGCTCAAGATTCAGCTTCTTTCATCAATTTTGTGGATCAGGCTTACACTGCTTTTATGCCTAATGAAGATACTCCTATTTCTGATATAGCGAAGACGGCTTATGTTATTTGTGAGGTAGGTGGACAAGTATATCGCCGAACTTGCACTGCAGATAATGATGCTTACCTGGTTAAAGGTACCCCCGTTATTTTGCAGGGATTAAATGGATGTTGCATTAACCTGCTCAGAAGCTCTGGTGGAAAACTTGGTCAACCTATTGATACTACTGGCAGTATTTTGAAGGTAAGTAAAGAATCTGACAGTGTAAATGGAGGTTATGTCTTTGAAAAAGACAAGTTTAACTATACAGATTACCAAATCTTTGATAAGGCCGGAACGGCTTATTTTAAAGTTAGCAATCGTAATATGGGAAATAGCTTTGACATAGAAAAACTCAAAGAGGTTTCTACGATAATTTCATCTGTTTCAACTGTTACAGACAATCATACGAAGCTACGAGTATACGATGTCAGTGGTCGATATATTCCTGTAAAGGATTTGAGCAAATTGCCTGCTGGTGCTTATATTGTAAATGGCAAAAAAGTTGTGGTGAAATAACTACATAAGAAGTTTTTTGCATAATAGCAATATAGTGCTTTATAGACAAAATACAGAATATGCCTGTCGGCAGTGAACGTTCTTCACTATCGACAGGCTGTTGCTTTTATTGACCCCGTATTTGTGCTGTAAATCCTCTTCCATAAAATAAACTATCTAATCTTACCCATTCGATGAAACGGTTGTTGGGCTTTTTACCATGCTCGACATCATCAAAACGCAACAAGCACAAATTAAAGCACTCACAAAACAACTTCAAGAGGAAAGAATACGAAACAAAGGATATAGCACTATGGTAGCAGAATCTTAAACACTTGCTAAAGGTTTACTGACTTATACCTACAAAAGGTTAGAACTTTTTGATGAATTTGGTCGGTCGATTTGACCAAATCATTAGAACAAAACAACAAAAAGGTTGGAACAAAATAGACAATTTGTTCCAACCTTTTAGTTTAAATGGGTAGCAATGGCATGCTACTTTTACTGATAAATGGTGGACAATTCACGAAAACTCGTGTTTATGAAAAAAAACACGAAACATTCATGTTCATTTCTGTTAGCCTTCAAATTTTCGTTTTCATTTCACCACAAAGCGTATCGTATCGCCATAACCTGTGCCAACGCCATTGCGAGCATAAGCTACGGCAAAGTATTCGCCCTTGCCTAAGGAATCGGTAAAAGCAGAGAATACGTTAACCGTATCTTTTGACACTGTCGTAGCACGCAGCGTATCATTGCCATACGAAAAGCCACGCTCCAACACACGACTATTGGGCGACGTTAAGACCGAACCTACAATTTGTACCGAGTCGCCTACTTGCTCAGCCGTACCCGTTTGCACGGTTGGAGCAAAGGGTTGTTCACCACTGCGATCCTCGCCACATGCTGCCACTATCACGGCAAGCAAAACGATTATATAGGGAAAGAAATGCTTCATCGTTTTATTGTCAATTTTAATACACGCTTTGTTTCGTTCATTATTTTAGCCACACTCGCCGTGCGATAACCTACTAGCCAAAAGATTTCGTCTTGTTCGTCAACCAGCACCTGTGCCAAAAGTTTGTCCAATCGCGAACAATGCAAGTCGGTCATCAAGTCGCTCACCAACTTACTTCCCTTCATGCCAAACGGACGGAAGCGATCAGCCTCCTCTATGCCACGCAAGTATAAGTTGCCCTTCAGTTTATCTGCATCAAAATAAGCTTCATTGGCAGCACACCTCAACGAACGTATCTCACTACGAGGGCATAGTACAGCGGTCAATTCTATGTCACCATTTTGCGTCACTACCCTATCCCCAATTGCAGAAGGTAATTTCACTTTCGTCTTTTTTACCTCATCGACCGAAGGACCAAACAATAATTGTTCATCATTAATCGTTACAAATCCCTGCGGCGACGTTAAGACACCCCCTACGCGCATTTGCAACGCATCATTTATTTGCGCCATGGTAAAGCCTAATGGAGCAAGTAATTCACGCAACAACGCTGTGCGTTCAGTACATGCTTTCAATCGTTCTAACGATAATTGTTGATAATGGACGTGATTAGGCACGACCGTTAAACCACAATCCACGCATAATTGTTTGAGACCGATTTGATAAACACCATTTACTTCCGTGAGGTGTTGCGCCATTTGATTGAGTGCACTAACCACCTGTGGGTTCATCGTCCGCAAGAGGGGCAACACTTCATGTCTGATTTTGTTACGCCGATAATGCGTATCAGCATTTGTGCTATCCGTTACGTAAGTCTGTCCTCGTTCCTTGAGATAGGCTAAGATGTCTGCTTTGGAATAAGACAACAAAGGTCGATAAATGCAAAAGCCCTGTTTATGACTCAAGGGCTGCATACCTTGTAAGCCTTGCAGTCCCGTGCCACGCACTAAGTTGAGCAGAAGCGTTTCGGCATTGTCCTCTTGATGATGTCCTACAGCCACACCTTCCAACCCATGTTCTCGTATGAGTTGTTCAAACCACGCGTAGCGCAAACGACGAGCCACCATTTCTATGCTTTCACCCGATTGTGCAGCCTCGCGCTCCGTATCAAAATGTTTCACATAGAGTGGTACGTGCTTTTCATCACACAAATGACGCACAAAGGCCTCATCACGATTACTTTCTTCACCGCGCAAGTGGAAGTTACAGTGCGCAGCCGCCCCTACCCTGCCCTGTTCAAGCAGTGTAAGCAGCAAACATACGGAGTCCGCTCCGCCAGATAAAGCAACTAAATACATGAGTTAAATGTGCAAATGTGAGAATGTGCAAATGTGCAAATGATGAGAGATGCGTAAATGCGGGGGAAATGTGAGAATGTGCTAATGTGAGAATGTGCTAATGTGAGAATGATGAGAAATGCGTATATGATTAGGAAATGTGAAAATACTTTGCTAAAGCAAAAATGTGAGAATTTACGTACACCATTACAATTGAAATCGCAGCAAGAAAAGGCGACCATTTGCACATTTGCACATTCTCACATTTGCACATTAACCACACATTTGCACATTAACCACGCATTTGCACATTAACCACACATTAAATATTAGTATGCCACTTCCACCTCAAAGCCAGCTTCACGTACCAAGTCGGCAATATGGTCAAGCTCTTCGTGGGTGGCTTTACGCAAATCAGGGTCAGGTGTCTCACGGTCGATGGTGTAGACCATGACCATACGAGGATTGATGTGCTTAATAGCTTCTAACCAAGGCAATACATACGCATCGGTGGTATTGTCAACACTTTGGCCCTCACTCATGCCCTTCATAAACAAACTCTGTACAATGACGTGACCATTAAATGACGATAGCGAACGAATCACTTCATTCACATCATAAGCACCCGTAGGACGATCTACGCGCTGAATATAATCAGGCGACACCGTGTCGAGTTTCAATATATTATTGTCAACCTTCAGCAGCGCCTCATGCACGGCAGGACGCATCGAAAGCGTAGCATTACTCAATACGCTCACCTTTGCATTAGGGAAGTAAGCATCGCGCAAACGCACCGTATCGTCAATAATGCCAGCAAAGTCGGGGTGCGCCGTGGGTTCACCATTACCCGCAAAGGTCAACACGTCAGGTTTCGGTCCTTCAGCCTTCATCTTCTTCAACTGCGCCTCTAAAGCCTCAGCCACCTCTTGGCGCGTAGGACGCGGAGCGTGTGGACGGTGGTCTTTGTTAAATCCACATTCACAATACACACAATCAAAAGTGCACACTTTGCCGTCCTTCGGCATTAAGTTAATGCCCAATGAAACACCCAATCGACGACTGTGTATCGGGCCAAAGATAGGCGAAGGATAAACTATCCCCTTGTGCCCTTTATTCTCAGGATAACCGTTTGCCATGATTTTATTTTTTTTCTAATAAAGCTTTGGCCTTCATCACGTTCGGAATGCCATAGCCAAATATATTATCAGGATGTTGTGCATTATTAGCCGATTGCTGCAAAGCACGAATAATCTCAGTCAGACACTTCGTGGGGAATGCTTGTACCAAACAAGCCACCGCGCCACACATCGTCGGACAAGAGAAAGAAGTGCCATTCACGCCTACTACCGTACCGTCGTCATCATATACCATTGAATTTTCGCCTTGTGCCATGACATCGGGTTTGATACGGCCATCGGCAGCATTGCCAATTGACGAGAACGTTGTGTTCAGTCCCACACTATCTACCGCACCTACGGCTATCATGTCGCAAGCGTCAGCTGGGAAACCGATTTTCTTCCAAGCATCCCGACCACTATTGCCCGCACTATTCAGTACCAACAGCCCACGACTGGCTGCAAGAGAAGCACTACGGCTATTCAGTGCCGTGTGACCGTCCTGTTCATAATAGTGATGATTCATGTATTCGTGGTCAAAGTGGTAATAGCCCAACGAACTTGTCACTATGTCACACCCTATGCTATCCGCATATTCGAGCGCAGCGCACCAATTGTCCTCTTCTACCAATTGCTCAGACTCACCGTCTTCACTCTGCAGTAAATAATAGTCTGCCTCAGGCGCAGTGCCCACTAAGTAATGCGGTTCGTTAGCCGCCATACACGAGAGCACCATCATACCATGATCTAACTCTTCATACACGCTCTTCGAAGGGCGCACAAAATTGCGAGTTCCCAAAATATGTGACTGATCAATACCTTTCATTAAGTCGGCATTGTAATAGCCACCATCAATCACGCCTATCGTAACGCCCTTGCCACGGAAACCAGCTTGGTGAAGGCGATCAACGGCCAACATCTCTACCTGATTTTGACCATAGCCATAATAGTTATGGAGTGTCGTATCACGACGGTTCGTCACCTCATCAGCACGATTGGAGGGTTCAGGCACGAGTACACTATCTGGGCCTTCCCACACACAGCGCGTCGCTTTGACAAAGGGGAATTGACGCACGCGCGCCATGAGCATTGTATCAGCCGTCTCGACCACCACCGTATTGTTCCACTTACTCATATTGTGCAGCCGGAGTCCCAACGCACTGAGTTGACGCGTATAAACCGCCGATACGGGCAAATCATACTCATCCACCTTCAGCCCATAGCGATTGCGGCGCGCTAAGGCTTTGGCTGACAAGAATTTTTCGGGGTGCTTCACGCTATACCCACAATTCTTCTTATCTGTCAACGTCACGCGATAGCGATATTTCTTTTCTACCTTTACGTACTTCTTCTTTGCTTGTGCCTCAAGCACAGCATTGCGTATATAAGCCTCCATTTCGGCATCCGAAAGGCTGTCCAAAGGTGTTTGTTGTGCATGTGACAGTCCACCAACGCAGCATAACAAAAGCGTAAGATATGTTTTTATCATATACTATTTGTGTTTTAAGTTTTGAGGTTATAAAGTTACAGAAGTTTCGGATTTAACAAGGGCGGGCTGAAAGCCCAATGGTGCACATAGCCCAGGGCAAGCGAAGCGACACCCTGG
>OIWK01002860.1_pt1 | contig 13011 bp, 6 predicted proteins | sample 1587401 | NCBI WGS metagenome assembly OIWK01 (sample SAMEA3888911, study PRJEB22519) | human gut metagenome | biome: human gut; feature: human-associated habitat; material: faeces | place: Denmark | collected 2009
TGGCATTGTAGAGTTCCGACCGGCCTTCCATAGAATATCCAAGATGGAATTTCTTTATAGTTGAGTCGGTAAACTCGCGTTCGTAAAAATAAGAAAGGCCGACACTTCGTCCCTCGTCGGTGTTGAAAAGATTGTCTTCAAAATTTTTCAGTGCAAAATCATTCACGAGTAGCATATTCTCACGTTCTGACTGTGCCTGCTTCTCTTCGTCTGTAAGCACCCGTTCCTTTACCTCGATGTTGTATTTTTTTGCAAGATATTTCAGTGCCTCATAATACGACATCTGCTCGTGCTCCATAATGAAATTGACTGGACTGCCACCCTTGCCGCAACTGAAACATTTGCATATGCCTTTTGATCGGGAAACGCTGAAGGACGGTGTCTTCTCATTGTGAAAAGGGCAAAGCCCGACATAGTTGGAGCCGCGACGTCGTAAATGCACGAAGTCGGAAACAACGTCTACAATGTCGGCTGCGTCAAGTATTTTGTCTACTGTCTCTTTGTCAATCATTCCGTATAGTGCAATTTTATAAAAGCCTTCATCCTTGGGAACGGCAAATGGATGAAGGCTTGTTCGGTTAAATAAAAAGTATTATTTACATAATTCCTTTCTCACGGAGGCGCAATTGCCATTTCCATGCAGACTTCATAGTGTCAGCAAGTGGAGTTTCAGCTTTCCAGCCAAGCACTGTGTTGGCTTTGTGCGGATCTGCCCAAACCTTTTCAATGTCGCCTTCTCTACGTCCAACAATCTTGTGAGGCACAGCCACTCCGGTCGCAGTCTCAAATGTGTTGATAAGCTCAAGTACGGAAACGCCTGAACCTGTGCCAAGATTGAATATTTCAATCGGGTCGGTGTCGGGATTGTCAAGCATTCTGCTGATTGCAACGACATGGGCTTTTGCCAAATCCACGACATTTATAAAGTCGCGGATGCATGACCCGTCGGGAGTGTCGTAATCATCGCCGAAAACGCTGAGCTCTTTGCGGATGCCTATCGCCGTTTGTGTGAGATACGGAATCAAGTTCTGAGGCACTCCATTCGGTAACTCTCCGATTTCTGCACTCGGATGCGCTCCGACAGGATTGAAATAGCGGAGGATGATGCTCTTGTATCCCACGCCGGAATTGATTGCGTCAGTGATTATTTCCTCGCTGATTTGCTTGGTGTTGCCATATGGAGAAGTTGCCTTCTTTATAGGGGCATTTTCATCAACAGGATTCTTGTCGGGCTCACCATAAACTGTGCATGATGAAGAGAATACGATTCCTTTGACGTTATATTCGGGCATCAGCTCCAGCAGGTTGGTGAGAGTGTTCAGATTGTTGCGATAGTAGAGCAGCGGTTTATGTACAGATTCACCGACAGCCTTGCTTGCTGCGAAATTTATGATGCCGCAGATGTCGGGATATGTGTCAAACAAATTTCGGAGAGCAGCTATGTCGGTACAGTCCGCTTCTACAAAATCCGGACGGATGTGTGTTATGTTCTCAATTCCATCAAGGACATCTATGTTGCTGTTTGACAGGTTGTCAATGATGACCACTTCATACCCTGCATTTTGCAGTTCAACTACGGTGTGAGAGCCAATGTAGCCTGTTCCACCTGTGACAAGAATGCGTTTTTTCATATAATGCTAAATTTTTCTACAAATGTAGTGAAGTTTTTCGAGATTCAGAAAGATATCCAGTAAAACTATGGGGTGTTTCCTCTGAAAATCGTTCTTGTTTTTTATTAGAAGAACGTTGAAAAGAAACTGCGCTATGGAAGTTTTATGAATGACTTCCATAGCGCAGTTTTGACATTTGGGAAACTCTTGTTTCGAAAAAGCCGAATCCTGTTATCTATTGTTTTTAATTGCAAAAACGCATATAGCTCCAGCTAAGAGCAATGCGCCGGAAACAATCATCATGCTGCTTTGGTGAGATCCAATCAAATTGAGGACGCCACCGCCGCAGACTGCTGCAAAAATTTGAGGAATGCAGATTGTTCCATTGAAGAGGCCTAAATACGCGCCCATATGTCCGTATCCTTGCAGAGCGTTTGTTACAAATGCGAATGGCATAGCAAGCATAGCTGCCCATCCGGCGCCAACCATCAGGAACGGAATGAATTGCATATACTGGTCGTGCAGGAACGGAATCATGCAGAAGCCAATCGCACCGATAGCCAAACTTAAAGCGTAAGCCATTTTGGCGTTTTTGAATTGAGGAAGGACAATGGCCCAGAGCACGCTTCCTACAGCTTGCACGGCGAAAAGGATTCCAACCCAGTTGCCTGCCTCTTGAAACTCGGCGGAAGTAGGGTCGGTTGTGTCCCATACGGTTTCGGCGATAGCGCCTGTTGAGTAGTTCCAAAGGTATAGGAATCCTGCCCAGCAGAAAAATTGAACCACCCCGACTTTCCAGAATGTGGATGGAGCTTTGCTCAACAAGGAAATCCAAGATGCGCTGTCTTTGTCGGATTCAGATTCGTTTATGACTGCGCCGTTGTATTCTGCGTATTGCTTCGGGTTCCATTCCCGTACTTTCATAGTTGTGTAAATCACACATAAAATCAAAATGGCTGCTCCAATATAGAATGACCAAATTACAGAATCAGGCACAACGCCTTTTTCGGCCGTGTTGCTAATGCCGATAAACGTGAACAAGAATGGAAAAATATATCCAGCCACAGAGCCTGCGTTACACAGGAAGCTTTGGATAGAATAGGCTTTTGCCTTTTGCTTCTCATTAACCATGTCGCCGACCAGCATTTTGAACGGCTGCATTGCCATATTGATGCTTGTGTCGAGAAACATAAGAGCCACCAATCCGAAAACCATCGCACCGCTTACTGTCAAACCAAACGATCCTGCGTTTGGAAGCAGGCACATGACGAGTACTGCCGCGGTAGCGCCAATAAACAAATACGGGATTCGACGTCCGAACCGACACCAGGTCTTGTCGCTCAGTGATCCAACGATTGGCTGCACAATGATTCCCATCAGAGGCGGGAGAATCCAGAAATAACTCAAACTGTGCGGGTCAGCGCCCAAAGTGGCAAAGATGCGGGAAATGTTGGCGCTTTGAAGTGCGTATGCAATTTGCACGCCAAAAAAACCGAAACTAATGTTCCATAGTTTCCAAAAACTTAAATCAGGTTTAGCCTTCATGCTTATTAAATCTTAATTGATGCAACAATATAAGTGAACCAGGGATGGCACATAGGAAAGTCTCCCTGACATTCAACAACGATGCAAAGGTATAAAATTTGAGTTAGAAATATATGCGTTTTACTGAAAAAAACATCCACAAAGTTGCTTTTTTGTCAAAATTGCCAGAATCGTTGACATAAGATGTATGTAAGACTGCTGACAAACAACTTCTTGTCGGAGAAGGCAGTCGGCAAGAGCGAGAGCAAGGATGTGCATCTTGCAGTGCTGAGGGTGTTGCCCGATGTCATACGTGAGAGTGTCGACGCAGAGCAACATGCCGACTATCGCAAGGGAGCTGACGGCAAGCGCGGTGGTAATGGAGTAAACCCTGATGTGACAATGCACATTCTGTATGGCGCTGTTACAATTGACGGGAAGACATATAGGGTAAAGACAACATTGAAAGAAAATGTCAGAACCAAAGAACCAACTAAGGCATATACATACGAGGCAACAAAAATAGAGTTGTTAGCTGGACCAAATGAAAACGTAACTATGACCTTTTCCCGCGATTCTAACAACTCTATCACAGCGGCAAAGTTACTAAAAGGCGTGAAGAAATCCTATAGCAACGAGGAGATTTTTGCAAATGAAGGCATCGACCGCAGCGTAAGGGAGAAGGGTGAGCTGACTGATGCGGAGGTTGCTGAGAAGGAGCGCGACATCGACCATAGCGTAAGAAGTTCAAAAGAGATGGCTGAAGAGCGTTTGGAGATAGAGAGGAAAGCCAAGTCTGATGGGACATGGCTTAAAGCACCAAATGGCAAACGGACAAATCTGAATGAAAGACAATGGGTTGATGTCAGAACGAAGAACTTCAAAGAATGGTTTGGAGATTGGGAAAACGACCCTGAAAACGCAAGCAAGATTGTTGACGAGAATGGAGAGCCGTTGATGGTGTTCCATTATACACCGGAAGACTTTACCGTTTTTGGGGAAGGAAAAGAAATAGGGGCATCTACTTTTTACAATGCCTCCGATGCCAATTACGCTGCGACTGCGGCTGTCGGAGATTGGTTTACAAGTAAGAGCGATTTACCTGACTATATGGGTAAGCCAATGAGGGTGTTCCTGAATATTAAAGAGCCATCCGATGGACGTTCTTTGGAAGTCCTTGCAGATGAAGTCGGCTATGAAATAAGCTCAAAAGATTACGAAGCTTTCGATGAAGACCGAGATAATACAGCTCCAATAATAGAAGCTGGCAAAAATTATCAAGAGAAGTTGAGAGATCGGGGATATGACGGAATCTTTATTGCTGATGAAGAATTTGGTGGAACGTCCTACATAACCTTTGCTCCAAATCAAATTAAATCGGCGGTAGAAAACGATGGAAGTTATTCTCCAAAGGAAAATGATATCCGTCGCAGTGTAAGGGAGAAAAAGGAAGACGAGAAGACGGAGTTGACAGCGGAGGAGCGGGAACTGAGGGACAACCTTGTGGAGCGTATGCGCAAGGGTGGACTTGACGTGGTGACTGATTCGGAAGAGATGCAGAGAGTCATAGACACCGAGAACGAACGGACAAGGGATAGCCGTGGCAAGAAAAGCGAAGCGGCAAGGAAACGGGACGAGGCTCTTTACGCTGTTGATTGGTCTACGGCTTTCGTTTCGGGCAAAAGCCGAGAAGAGGCGACAGAAATCCGGAGAGAACGCGGACGTAAATTCAAGGAGGAAACGAAAGAATTATACGGAAGAGTTTTGTCGGGCAATTTTGATGATGTAACTTTGCGTCTGATAGATAAGTTTGTAGACAAATCAACACCGAACAATCCATATGAACGACCAATTTCTAAACGACTTCCAACGCGAGCATTACAGAAAATGCGAGGAGGAGAACGCACGGGTAGCATCGATGCACTTTTCTCACGAATATCTGAAAGCGCAGTCGGAAAGGATGGAAAGGCTCTGCCGAGAGCAGAGCGAGAAAGAGCGATTGAGGAGAAGAAAAAAGAACTCCTCAAAAAGTGGGCAATAGCGACAGGCAATTGGCACACAGACGTATCTGACTTCTCTGACGGCAAAGAGCCGATAGGAAGCGGCACGGACTCCGATGTGTATCTCAGCAAAGATGGCAAGAGCGTAATCAAAGTGTCGAAAGGGAAACCTTACGGCAAACGCTTCCGCCCCGATGTTGACAATGTAGCGTTGTTCAACACCGTGTTCCCGGGAAGTAGATACACCATTGAAGGCTACGGTGAGATAGACGGCAAATTTGTAAGATTCCTCGAGCAACCGATAGTAGACTTTACCAACAGCACTCCGCTGACGGAAGGGGAACGTGTTGCCTATATGGAAAAACTTGGCTTCAAACCAATCAATAAGGAGAACACGGCATTCTCCAATGGGGAGATTATCGCCTCCGACTTGCAGAAGAGCAACATCGTAAAAGACGAGCAAGGAAATATCAGGGTTATAGACGCAGATATGAAACTCCACACGAAGGACTTCGGTGGCAAGTTCTCATACCCCGATGCGGAGACGGACACACGGACAGACGGCATGCAGCGGTTTCTTCGAACTGCGGACGGAGAGGTGTACGGCTTGGTGAAGGACGGACGCATATACCTTGACCCAAAGGTGGCTACAGCGGAGACTGCGGTACACGAATACACGCATCTGTGGGGCGATATGCTGAGACGCAAGGATTCCGAGCAATGGAGCCACACGGTGAAGGAACTGAAGGACAGCGTTCTTTGGGAGGAAGTGAAGGAGCTGTATCCGGAGCTGAAGACCGATGACGAGATAGCGGACGAAGTGTTGTCGACGTTCAGCGGACGCAGAGGAGCGGAACGCTTGCGCGAGGAGGCACGCAGGGTTGCCGATGGTGAGGGCGGAGTGTTCACCAAGGCGAAGGCTATCGAGACGTTGGAGCGAGTGAAGGAAACCATAGCGCGGTTCTGGGAAGGAGTGGCGAGGATGTTCGGCATCAACCGCTACCGCAGTGCCGAGGAGTTGGCTGATATGGCAATGAGGGACTTGATAAACGGAGTGAAGCCGACATCGAGGACTTTCACATTCGACAATTTTTATAAAGACACCAAAGCGGTGTTTGAAGGCACGGAAAGACCGAAAGGAAAACCGGACTATACATCATATTCAGGCTCCGAGTATTGGTACGGAGAAGACAAGGGCGGCAAGTATGTTGTCAGGGGCAGCGACCATTGGAGCGGAGAGTTTAAGGTAAAGGATGGTGAACGGACAAATGTCGGCAGAAATCATTATTCCGAGATAACGGAGGACGGAATGCTGCCTATAGGAGCGCAGGGAAGTCTGAAATTCGGTTGGAAGAAGGGATTGTCAAAGCCTGTCGGCAGCGGCATATCTGCGGCAATTGACAGGCGAGGCAGTGGTGACAGTAACAACATAGCAAGTTGTTACTGGTATATTGACAATGCCAAGGAAAAAGACAATAAAGGTTTTACATACGGAAAAGCATATCTGTCTGAATTTGAGGACAAGGAGAGAAGACGCGACATTCCGGGTGATGATTGGCGAGACATTCAAGGTGTTGAAGGCAATGCGAGGGCGATGGCTGAACGCATTGCAGAACAACCTGTCGAAGAAATAAACAATCGGTTTAATGAGGAGCTGGAGAAGTACCAAAACAACGAATTGCCAAAAGGCCATCGCTTTGAATTAGGTATGCCATCAGCAGAGTTGCAAAGTGCTGGTTTCCCAACGCTCCCAATAAGTATGCGTTCTTCGTTGTTGGCGAAAAAAGCCGGAGCGGAGAGACATCCTTTTGCCCCCACTGACTTACGAGACTTGGTAAACGCAATACAGAAACCTATAGCTATCTTCAATTACTCTAAAAATAATATGCGCAATCTGATTGTAGATGTATCGCGCGGAGGAAAGCATTTCTTGGTTGGAGTGACACTCAACTATAAAGCAGACAATATAGAAATAAACAGTGTTTCTGGATTATTTCCTAAAGAGAACCACGAATGGATAAAATGGATTCAAGATGGAAAAGTATTGCGAATAGACCAAAAAGAAAAGGTTCAAGACCTGATTAACAGTCTACGGACTAATCCCGCTGAGTCTGAAAGAATCGGTTTGAACCTTGATGATGTGGCAAAGAAAGTGAAAGATTTTGAGAATCCCAAACTTTTTGATGGGAAAATTTCAGAAGTAGACAAAAAGGGTTCAGATTCAATCGACCGCTCCGTCAGAGAGAATCCTAAAAGCGAGGAGCCACGCTTCAGCAGAAAGCCGGGCGAGAGCATCTTCGACTATGCGTCACGTGTGTCGGAGGACGTGGATAGAAGCGTGAGAGAAAGAGTAAGCGCACGGGACGAATATGAGAAGAAGGTCAAGAGCAAAGGCTTCCAAACGAAGGAGGCGTTGCAGAACAGTATGCTCGGACTGCAGGAGTTTATGTATGCAATAGACCGCGCATCGGGCAACAAGCGGTACATAGAGGACATCCCCGACTTTGAGAATCCGATACTCGGAGAGAACCGCCTGTCGTCGGTGAACAAGGAGGAATCACATTCAAGATTGGACGCAGTACACTCGCCGACGCCAACAAAAGGCGTCAGAAAGCCATATTTGAGGTCATATACCATGATTTATATGCCTCTTGCCGACATATTCTTTCCTCGAATGTATCAGGCTCCTGACGGTTTTATGGCGGTCAGGATACAGCATATGGAGTTTGTCATTCAAACAGATGAAACAGAATTTTTCCTCTGAAATATTTTTATGGCGAGAGTGCCAGCGCCATCAAAATCCAAATCTGGGTGACGCTGATTGCGAATCTTCTGCTGATGGTGATGCAGAAGGGATTGAAACGACAATGGAGCTTCTCAGGACTGGCTACTAAGGTCAGGATAACACTGATGTACTACGTCGATTTCTACAGCCTGTTCAACAACCCCGAAAAGGAATGGGATATCATTCTTTCCAAGGCTTTCGATGCACCTTCTGAACCATCTCTTTTTGATTAAGGTGGGCTTAATAAACAAAAAGTATGACTCGAACGCCGTTAAATTAGCATTCGAGTCATACTTTATTGCTTTTTCTGAGTTTTATCGGACAGCAATAATTCATTTTATTCTGTAACGATTTCGTTTGTAAGAGCCAGATCAAGAACATCTTTGATTGTTGAGACATAATGGAATGTCAGACCATTCAAATATAACGGTTTAATCTCCAGAATGTCTTTCTTATTTTCCTTCGACAGAATAATATCTGTAATCCCTGCACGTTTGGCCGCAAGAATTTTTTCTTTGATGCCGCCTACAGGAAGCACTTTCCCGCGCAGTGTAATCTCTCCGGTCATCGCAATGTGGTCCTTAACTTTTCTTTTTGTAAAAGAAGATGCCAAAGATGTCGCCATGGTGACACCGGCTGATGGACCATCCTTAGGAATTGCACCCTCTGGAACGTGAATGTGCACATTGTAACTGTCGAATATGTCAGGCGATATGCCGAATTTGTTGCAATTGGCTTTCAAATATTGTAGGGCAATAACCGCCGATTCCTTCATCACGTCTCCGAGGTTTCCGGTAAGAGTCAGCTTCTCGCCTTTGCCTTTTGACAGAGATGACTCGATAAACAAAATCTCTCCTCCGACAGCAGTCCACGCAAGACCAGTCACAACTCCGATTTGATCGTTTCCCTCGTAGCGGTCAGGGCTGAATTCCTCCTGTCCTAGATACTCTTTAAGGCCGTCGATAGAAACGGTCTTTTCAAAAGGCTTTCCGCTCGCTTTCTGCAATGCGATGCGGCGCATCACTTTTGCTATTTTCTTTTCAAGTTGTCTGACTCCAGATTCTCGTGTGTAGGATTCCACAATTTTCACAAGAACCTTTTTAGGGAAAGAAATCTCCTTTTCCTCGAATCCGTGTTCTTTCAACTGTTTCGGAACCAAGAATTTCTTTGCGATTTCAACCTTCTCTTCCAAAATGTAACCTGACACATCTATCAGCTCCATCCGGTCAAGCAATGGCTGAGAAAGGGTTGATAGGGTATTGGCGGTGGCGATAAACATCACACGCGACAGGTCGTAGTCAACGTCCACATAGTTGTCGTGGAAATGGCAGTTCTGTTCTGGATCCAATGCCTCCAGTAATGCCGACGACGGGTCGCCCTTGAAATCTTGGCCAAGTTTGTCAATCTCATCCAAAACAAATACCGGATTCGATGACTTGCTCTTAATCAAACCTTGTATGATTCGTCCCGGCATAGCACCTATATATGTCTTGCGATGGCCTCGGATTTCAGCTTCGTCATGCAGTCCGCCAAGCGACATTCTCACATATTTGCGATGCAAGGCTTCCGCTATCGACTTGCCAAGAGAGGTTTTGCCGACTCCCGGAGGACCATATAAACATAAGATTGGGGCTCTCATGTCGCCTCGCAGCTTAAGCACTGCCAAATGCTCAAGAATGCGCTCTTTTACCTTGTCCAGTCCGAAATGGTCTTTGTCGAGCTGTTTTTCTGCATTGGAAATATCGAAATTGTCTTCTGTATATTCATTCCAGGGCAAGTCGAGAAGTGTCTCCAAATAGTTGTACTGCACAGAATAGTCTGGAGTTTGTGGCTGTAGACGTTCAAGTTTGCGCATCTCCTTTTTGAATGTGTTCTTGACATCCTCATTCCACAGTTTCTGCTCGGCTCTTTGATAAAGCTCGTCAATATCGTGCTCGTCGGTGTCTCCAAGCTCATCCTGAATTGTGCGGATTTGCTGCTGAAGGAAATGTGCCCGTTGTTGCTCGGAAATATCTTTCTGTGTTCTTGACTCAATGTCTGCGCGGATGTCAACCAGTTGAGACTCTCTGTTGAGATACATAAACAGGGAATATGCCCGTTGCTTTATCGAAAGGTTGGACAGCAACCGCTGTTTGACATTGGGTTCCAAAGGGGAGTTCGCGCACAAGAAATCAATCAGATGAACTGGATTGTCGATGTTTTTTATGGCAAAAGTCAATTCGTTCATCTTGTTACCCAACTTGTCGAGCATCTTCAATGTGATTTCACGAAGACTTGTCACCAGTACGTTGAACTCCTTGTCGTCTGACAATGGGTACTCTTCTTCAAGTGGCGTGATGTTAGCCCTCAAGAAAGGCTTGGTGCTTGTCACACTGTCGAGTTGGAATGGGTATTTGCCTTGGATGATGACGTTTGTGGAATTGTCTGGAAATTCCAACACTCGTATAATTTCTGCGACTACGCCTATTTGATATAGACCATCCTGACCGGGGTCCTCGTCTTTTGCGTCTTTTTGGCAGATCACGCCGATTGGCGTTTTCGTTTTTTGTGCCGCTTCAATTAGTGCCAAAGATTTGTCGCGGCCAACCGCTACTGGAATTGCGACATTGGGAAACAACACCATATTCCGAAGCGCCAAGATAGGAACATCGGACGTAAATGACTGTGGGTCTATATCGTTGTCAGTATTTTCGTTGGCTTTTACATCTGTGAAGATTTGGCATATTTGTGGGCTTCCATCTTCTTCGACCAACTTGCTGTCTGTAAAATCAATCATTGTCAAAATTTATTTTATATATCCTATAGCAAAAAAAATGCCAAACAATTTCTTAATAAAAAGCCGGAACAATTTTTCAATTGTTCCGGCATGTGTGGCTATTGACAAAAATATTTAGTCAACTGTTGCTGCGTCGGATTGATGGCAAGAATCTTCCCGTCTTTATCAAGAAGATAGCTGTTCATTCCGCTCTTTAGACGATACCGTTTGTACACTTCGGATTCCATACCGTCTTTTTCGTAAAATTGCGATACTTCTGATAGCCGATCTGTTCTGACAAGCTCTTTGAACATATTGTCGCTGTCGTCGAAATTAACAGAAATAAAACTCAAATTTTTTCCGATGGATTTGAAAAATCTGTCGTAATGAATGTTTCTGATGCGAGCTTCCGCATCGTCCGACGTCCAAAAATTGACTATCACATAATTGCCTCTCGTTTCGCTTAGTTTGAAATGATTCCCTAATTTGCTTATTTCAAAGTTTGGGGCGAAAGAGTTGATATCAACACTTACATCATAACTGTTGTAAGAAGATGTAAATACCAACAATATGGCAATTGTCGCAATTGCTGTAAATGTTCTCCTCATTCATTTAAATTATAGTTCACACTAAAGGCTTTCTTGGGAGTCCACCTGAGAAAAGCCCCTGCCGATTTTCGGCAATGGAGAGATCTCTTTCTCTCGTTTTTTTTAATTCCGCAGACAAAGGTATAAAAAAATATCGTTGATACAAAGCATTTTAACCTTTTTGTCGACTTTAAACCAATTACAAAAGGTTATTTGCATCGCTGGCAAATAGCACTACATACGGCTTTACAAGCCATTCCCGCTGATGTGGAGCGACACGAATATGGGCTTGTTAATAAAACATTTTTTAACACAGCAGAGCTGCCATGCTTCACTCCTTGAATTGCTCAAAACGGTTCGGACCGATAGCATTCCTGAATCCTTGAAAATATTCCAGGCTATTTGCTGAACTTGAATCCTTGCTGCTCGATAAAATCAAAAAATATTTTAGAGAAAGTCTCGTTGTTTTCTTTGGAATATCTGACATCCGTAAACACCTGAGCCAATGAATCCTTCCCATTTTCCTTGACAAAATTGATGTTTGCCGGCAACTCTTCCTTTTCTTTGTAAAGATTGGAGATGTCGGTTGTGGAATAATCAGCATATCGCTCCTTGTGTATGATTCCTTGCAATGGAATTCGCTCCGATTTGGCTGAATCATCATCGGGAATGCCGACAGACAGAGTCACGATAGGGACAACGTATTGTGGAAGATTAAGCGTTTTGGCAATTTGTGGGGCATTGTATGTTGTCGTGCCGAGGTAGCAGCATCCAAGTCCGTTCATCTCGGCTATGGTGCAGAATTGCTGGGCGAATATTGTGGCGTCGAGGAATGCGGCGACAAATGATTGGAAATTGTCGAATCCTGGCTTGGCATTGCTCAGCTCGCACCATTTTATAAAACGGTTGAAGTCGGCGCAGAAAGTTAATAGCATTGGTGCTCCGGTTGCCGCCGGCTGATTGAAATGACTTTTTGCCAATTCTTCCTTGATGCTCTTGTCTGTTGTTATGACAACACTGTATAGTTGCATTCCTCCAGTTGTCGGGGATTGAGCCGCAGCATCAAGCATGCGCTCAATGGTGTCGCTGGGAATGGCTTCTGATTTGTATTTTCTTATGGTTTTACGATTAAAGAAGAAATTCATATTCATAATTTATTGTTTTTATTGCAAAGGTAGTCAATAAATCCGGAATGTCGCAAAAAGCAACAAACACCCAAGAGCATAAAATAGTCTGAATATATTTTGAGAATACTGGAAATTTTGCAATCTTTGCATTGATGAATGAAAAGCATCAGTAACTATTATTAAATCAAACACTGTTGTGGAGATAAACATATATTCTTACGACGAGGCTTTCAATGCCTCATGTGACTATTTTAACGGCGATGAACTCGCTGCTCGCGTCTGGGTCAACAAATACGCTTTGAAGGACTCATACGGAAACATTTATGAAAAGACGCCGGACGATATGCACCATCGATTGGCATCGGAATTGGCACGGATTGAAAGTAAATACAAGAATCCTTTGTCGGAAACGGATATTTTCAACTTGATGAAGGATTTCAAATACATTGTGCCGCAAGGAAGCCCGATGGCGGGAATCGGAAACAATTATCAAGTAGGGTCGTTGTCAAACTGTTTCGTAATCGGTCTTGACGGCGCTCCGGACTCTTATGGAGGCATCATCAAAATCGACGAGGAACAAGTGCAGCTGATGAAGCGCAGAGGCGGCGTGGGGCACGACCTCT
>OIWK01002878.1_pt1 | contig 12956 bp, 10 predicted proteins | sample 1587401 | NCBI WGS metagenome assembly OIWK01 (sample SAMEA3888911, study PRJEB22519) | human gut metagenome | biome: human gut; feature: human-associated habitat; material: faeces | place: Denmark | collected 2009
GCCGCACCTCGCTCGCCGTATCGGCACTTAGAATTATGCGGTATTGCCCTAACTCCTCCCTCCTAACTTCCAATTAACCAAGTTCTACTTGGGCTTTGCTTCCGCATTTGGTCTTTTGGACCAGGATTTGTTTGGGGATGCGGTCCTGGAGGGTTTCGACGTGGCTGATGATGCCGACCAGCTTATCGGAACCGGCAAGGGCAGTCAGGGTGTCGATGGCTTTTTGCAGGGCGTCGGCGTCCAGCGTGCCAAAGCCTTCGTCCACAAACAGGGTATCCACGCTGATGCCGCCGGCACTTTCCTGGATGGTATCGCTGATGCCAAGAGCCAGGCTGAGCGCCGCCAAAAAGCTTTCGCCGCCGGAAAGGGAACCGACCGGGCGGGTCTTACCGGTGTAGGCATCGAACACATCCAGCTCCAGTGCGGTCTTGGCGGCAATATCGGCGCTCTGGCGGCGGCGCAGGGTATACTGGCCGCCCGTCATGCGGGTAAAACGACGGTTTGCGGCGGCGACCACGCCGTCAAAATAAAAGCTCTGCACATACTGTTCAAAGGGCAGCTTTTGCTTTTGGGTCAGATTGCCGTTGATGGTCTTGCTCAGGTTATCCAGCATGGCGGCGTTGGCGCGGGCAGATTCTGCGGCGGTGATGGCTTTTTTTAGGTTGGTCAGGGCATCGCGGTTGGTATCCAGCCGGTGCAGGGCGGCCTGGTTTTGGTCGCGCAGGTTTTTGCGCTCAGCTTGCAGTGCAGTAAGGGCCTGCTGCTGGGCGGCAGGGTCCGGGCGGCTGGCGGTATCCCCGGCCTGTTCGGCCAGGGTTTGGGCGGCGCTTTGGGCCGCAGCAAGTTCTTTGGAAAAAGCATCGCGGCTTTTGGCGGCGGCATCCAGTGCGGCTTGCAGGGTGCGGCGCTGTTTTTGGGTCTCGGCGCGGGCGGCGGCCATAGCGGCGGCATCTGGCCAGGGCAGGTTTTTCTGCCCCTCGGCAAGGCGGGTCTGGGCTTCCGCGGCGGCTTTTTCGGCGTTGGCCTGTGCGGTGCGGGCCTGCTCCACAGCGTTTGCCTGGTCGGGGCGCTGGGCTTGCAGCTGGGCTTTTTGGTGGGTCAGCTTTTCCAGATCTTTTTTGCGGGATTCAGCATTTGCCATGCGGTCATGCACTTCGGCAAGGCCGCGGCGCAGGCTGTCATGCTGGGCCTGCAGGGCGGTTTGCAGCTCGTCCGGGGTCAGGGCATCGGCCTGCGGCCCGGTATAATGCTGGCGGCGGCGCGCCAGAAAGGCGGCGGTACGCGCATACAGGGTATCCCGCTGGGTTTGGGCTGCGGCTTTGGCTTCCCCGGCTGCGGTGGAGGCTTTGGAAGCTTCCGCCGCAGCGCTCGCCGCTGCCTGCGCAGCTTTGTTGCAGGCGGCTTCGGTGACATGGCTGGGGGCGGGGGCTGCCGGTGCTGGGTGGTGCAGAGCACCGCACACCGGGCAGGGGGTGCCATCCACCAGATCTTGCGCCAGAATCCCGGCGCGGGCGGCATTCAGGGCGCGCTGCATCTCGGCGCTGGAATGCTGAGCGGCATCGGCCTGCTGCTGCTTTTGCCGGTATTCATCGGCAGTGCGCTGCCAGTTGGCTTGCGCGGTGTGCAGGCGGGGGATATCGTCCAACAGGGCTTGGCAGTCCTGCTGCTGGCTTTGGGCCAGCTCAATGGTTTTGCGGCAGCTTTCCAGCTCGGCGTTCGGTTCGCCGCAGGCCGTGATCTGCGGTTCCAGCTGGGCTAAGGCAGTATCGGTACTGCTTAGAGTTTTCTGGTCTTTTTCCAGCGCCGCGGCGGCCTGCTCGGCCTGGGCGCGGGCGGTTTTGGCGCTGGCTGCGGCGGTGCTCAACTCTTGATAGCGCGGCTCCCACTCCGCAAAGCGCTGCAGCTTGGCATCCAGCTCGGCAAGCTCCGGGCGGCGGGCTTCGGTCTTGTCCCACTCCGTATTCAAAGCGGGGGCCTGGGCAGTCAGCTCGGCGGCTTTGGCCTGGGCTTCATCCAGACTGCTCAGCAGTTTGGCACGGTTTTGGGCGGCTTCCACCGCGGCGGACTGCGCTTCAATGCGGGCATCAAGGGTATCCAGCTGTTGGGACTGCTCCGCCGTCAGGGCGGTGTCCGCTTCGATCATCTCAGCGGCCCAGTCCAGCGCGGCGGGGGCACGGTAGGGGTCACGGCTGTCCTGCGCATCGGCAAGTTCGCCGGTGTGGGGGCTGCCGGGGGCAGGCTGTAAAGCGGCCAGCAGCTGCACAACGGCGTGGTTGGCAAACTCGGCCTGGCGCAGAGCTTCTCCGGCTTTGGTGCGGGCGGCACTGCCAAGCCGCTGGTAGCTGGCGGTATCAAACACGCGGCGCAGAATTTCAGCCCGGTCGGCGCTGGAAGCGTTGAGCAGGCGGGCAAAATCATTCTGCGCGATCATCGAGATTTGGGCAAACTGGCGGGCGTCAATGCCCAGCAGGGCTGTCACCGCTGCAGTCACGGCTTTGGTACCGGTCACGGGAGCGTCCGGCTCCTGCGTTAAGGCGGCAGAGCCGGGAACCGTGGTAACGCCCTCGCCCCGGCGCTTGGCGCGGGTCTGCTCAGGGGTGCGGTTGACGGTATAAGTACGGCCGCGGTGGGTGAACTCCAGCTCCACAAAGGTGGTATCAGTTGGGATGGCATAGTCGCTGCGCAGCATGTCCGGTTCGCGGTAAGCGCCGGTGGTTTCGCCGTACAGGGCAAAGGTGATAGCGTCAAACAGCGCGGTTTTGCCCGCGCCGGTATCGCCGCTGATCAGAAAGAGGCCGCTGGAGCCAAAGCCGGTCAAATCCAGTGTGCAGGTGCCGGCATAAGGGCCAAAGGCGCAAAGGGTCAGGCGTACAGGTTTCATAGTCCGGCCTCCTGGCGCAGCTGGGCCAGAGCTGCGGTTTCTTCGGGGGTAAGGGTGCGGCCGTGCATCTTTTCAAAAAAGCGGGCGAACAGCTCGTCAAAGCTCATGGTGCGCAGCTGGGCAGCCTGCTGGATGGCATCGCTGCCGGTATCCAGTGCGCCGCCGGGGGCGTAATCCAGCTTCATGGCGTTGGGGTAAGCGGCACGCAGCACGGCCATGGCGTCCGGGCGGGGAACCGGGTCGGTCAGGGTGGCCCAGATGTAATCTTCGGCATCTGTTACGGTATCGGCGGCGGTCAGCTGGTCCAGCGGGCCGGTGAGGTGGCGCATGGTGTGCAGCGGGCGCAGGGGCAAAAGCTCCGGTTCGGCTCCGCTGGCCCCGATATGAACCAGAACGGCGCTTTTCTGCGCGCCGCACTCATCCAGCGAATAGCACAGCGGGCTGCCCGCGTACCGCACAGTGGGGCAGCCGACCTGCTGCGGGCGGTGAATGTGGCCAAGGGCGGTGTACAGGTAGCCGGTAAAGCGGGCGGCATCCACGGCCTGAACCGTGCCGACGTTGACATCGGCGGCAACGCTCTCACTGCCGGAACAGGTGGGCAGACTGCCGCCGCCCAGCACCATCTGGTGGGCGATCAGAACCCGACGCTCCCCGGCGGTGGGCAGCGGGCCCAGCGCGGCGGCGATGGCGGAATCTTCATCCCGGATATCGGCATCCGGCAGGCAGTGGCGCACGGTGGCGGGGCGGACAAAGGGCAGGAGGTCAAAGGTGAGCTCGCCGAATTCATCCTGCAAGATGACCCGGCGGGGAGCACTGGTGAACTGCCCGGCCAGATAGACCTGTTGGTTGGAAAGCAGCCCGGCGGCATAATCCAGCCGCTCGGCGCTGTCATGGTTGCCGGCAATGGCCAGCACCGGGATGTTCCGATGAGCAAGCTCGGTCAAAAACCAGTCCAGCAGCAAAACTGCGGCGGCAGGGGGCAGGGCGGTATCGTAAATATCCCCGGCCAGCGCCACCGCCTGCACATTGTGGGCAGTGCACAGGTCAAGGACCTGCTCTAAGATATAGCGCTGATCCGGCAGCAGGTCAAAGCCATTGACCCGCTTGCCGAGGTGAAGATCGGCGAGGTGGAGAAGATTCAAAGGTGGCACCCCCTTGAAAGTTAGGAGTTATCTCAATTAGGAATGAGAAATTAGGAATTGGAGATGAGGATAAGTTTGAAATTTGGGGTGAATGTTAAGGCAACACCGCACAATTCCCGCCTTGCGGCTTAAGCACCGCTCCGGCAGCTGCGGCACGGCATCTGCGTTGCCAAAATGCTCGATAAGACATCCAGTATTATCTGCGCTTTTGGCTTAGCATCTGCCGCACCTCGCTCGCCGTATCGGCACTTAGAATTATGCGGTATTGCCGTAAATTTGTGGGGTAGGGCGGGGTGAACCTGACCAAGCCGGGAGCCTGACGTAAATTCTGATTATTTTTAGGCCCTGCGTGGGGAGCCACCCCTCAGTCCGCTGTGCGGACAGCTCCCCTCCAGGGGAGCCAAAATATACGGCGGGCTTCTGTATGAATTTGTTGTGGCATCCAGCATAAAATCGCGGAACGGTCAAGACCGTTCCCTACAGATTGTTTTATAATGCGCAATCGTCATTTTGTATGCATCCCACCCGTAGGGGCGCACATTGCGCGCCCGTTGCTTTGTGGGGAATAGCGTGGTGGAATATACGGCAAACACTCTATAATTTTTACGTCCGCCAGGATGAACTCCCGCCTTATGCTCGGCCCATGAAAGGTTTTTGCCCAGCCTTTTTTCAAAAAGGCTGGATGGTCAGCGCCAGAGTTTTTCCCAGGTGGTGATATCGAGAGTAACGCCGGGCAGGACTTCCATGGGGACGGTCTCGCTTTTGCGGAAGCGGCACTTTTTGCAGAACCCTTCAGCTTTCAGGTCCTTGGCCCATACCCGCAGATATAGGCGGCTGCGGCCATCGCCTTCGGCCAGTTTTTGGGCATAGGCCACAATGCTGCGGCCAATGCCCTGGCCGCGGGCTTTTTCCAAAAGGAACAGGCGGGACAGGCACATGGCCCCCGTGGGGGTAAGATCCAGCGCAAAATAGCCGACTGGATCGCTGCCCAGATAGATCATGAAATAATTCACAGTTCCGCTGTGGATCTCGTCATCCGTCAGGATATCACTCTGGTACTTTTCCGCCAGGGCACGGGCTACTTTTGGGGGCAGCTTGGTGTAATGCTGAACAAAAATTTCTTCCGCCAGCTGGCTGATCTGCTCAATATAGCGGGTTTTGGTCACTTGCTTGTAGGTGGGTTTCATGGGGAACCTCCGTAATGTATGGTTATTCAACGGTAACGCTGGCGCGGGCGGGCAGGCAGGCGGCCCAATCGCCCTGTTTGGTCAGTACGCCAAAGGATTCACAGGTGTGGTCCGGGCAGGGGCTTTCCACAAAGCGGATGCCGCCGTTTTCCACAACCAGATGGATGGTGTAATAGCCGGTATCAATATCATAGCGATGGTCGGTGTCCAGTGGGATGCGCAGCTGGGTGCTGTCATCGCCATAGGTCAGCACGGCAACCAGACCGGACCCGGCGGCCGGATGGCCGAAACAGAGCCACAGCACCCCGGCGGCCAGCAGAATGATGATGGCAAACAAAATGTTCAGACGGGTAGACTTTTTCAAGGGGAAAACCTCATTTAATCAGGGTCAAAATTCAAGGTCAGCCGCATGCCGTCAACCCCGGCGGCTGCGGTGGGGAACGCCTGCTGCGCGGCGGCAAGGCCGGGGGCAAGGTCCGTTACGGCGGCGCTGTAATGGGTCAGCCACAGGCGGCACACGTTGGCTTCGGCGGCAAGGACCCCCGTTTCGCGGCAGGTGGAATGGCCGTATAACTTCGCTTTGGGCAGGTCGGCGTCATCGGCATAGGTGGAATCCATCAACAAAAGATCGGCATCCTGTGCAGCGCGGCGCAGCGCAGCGCAGGGGCGGGTGTCGGTCGCATAGACAACTTTCAGCCCGCGGCGAGGCGGGCCGAGAACCTGGGACGGCAGGAAGCCGCCCACCGGCTGGCCGCTTTGCAGGGTGGACCAGTAACGCACGGGGATGCCCGCCGCCTTTGCCCGCTGGGGATCAAACTTGCCCGCCCGCGGCAGGGTGAACGCATATCCGCAGCAGGGTACCCGGTGCTTGAGGGGGAACGCCTGCACGCACCCGGCGGGCACTTCAAACTCGCCTTTGCAGTCCGGCAGTTCTTTCAGCCGTAGTTCGAACGGCAGCGGTCCGGCCACGGCGTAAAAGGTGCGCACCACATCCGTCAAGCCCGGCGGCCCAGCCATGACGAGGGGGGCAGTGCGGCCCTGGGCGGCCATCGTCTGCCAGATGCCGGGCAGGCCGAAAATGTGGTCCCCGTGGTAATGGGTCAGCAGAATGGCGTCCATGCGGAAAATACTGACCCCGGCCCGGCGCGCGGCAGTCTGGGTGCCCTCGCCGCAGTCCAGCAGCAGGTTGGAGCCGCCCACCGTGATGCAGGCAGCCGCCAGAGCGCGCTCCGGCAGGGGCTGTGTGCCGCCGGTGCCAAGCAGAATGATATCCAGCATGGCAGAACCTCCGATAGACTTAAGGCAATACCGCATAATTCTAAGTGCCGATACGGCGAGCGAGGTGCGGCAGCTGCTAAGCCAAAAGCGCAGATAATACTGGATGTCTTATCGAGCATTTTGGCAACGCAGATGCCGTGCCGCAGCCGCCGGAGCGGTGCTTAAGCCGCAAGGCGGGAATTGTGCGGTGTTGCATTAATACAAAATGTATTTCTTACAAGATTTGATAAACAAATCGTATAACTTGTGGGGCGGTGGCTGTAGAAAGCATACACCCCCAACCTATCATACTGCTAACAGTATACCACAACATGCCAAGCGGGAAAACCGGAAAATTTTAAACGGGGGACAGCACAAAATGTTGAAAATTTCACACCTGCCGCGTATTATGATAAGAATGAAGCGAAAGGGGAAGGGGGCCGTAGGGGGCAGAGTGTACCGGCGGAGTGTTTGCCGGTATCACGAAGCAAAATATCCGGCAAGGCCCGACATCCGGGACGATGCAAGCATCGTCCCCTACAGATTGCCTTAGGTTCGTATCGAAAATATATGTCGCTCCGAGAGGGAACACTGTTATCTAAAATTGTACTTCGTGCGATGTTCGTTATTACAGAAAGCTTTTTGGCAGGATAAGGCGCATTTTAAGATGTATGCACCACTGCCGCAGAAAGGAATGGAAACCGGTATGAAAAAGTTCAGGATTTGGATTTTGGCCGCGCTGGCAGCAGCGCTTTGCCTATTGTGTGGGTGCAGTGCAGAAGATTTTGCCCTGCCGCATGAAGTGCAGCTTGCCGTTGGCCAGCAGTGCGCGCTGGCCGGGGAGCTGCGGTTTACCGGCAGCCTTTCCGATATTACGCCGCAGGACCGGGTAGAGTTTGCCCAAGCTGTGACCGATGCAGTGGTACATATTGCTTCGACTGACCCCAGTGTGGCCGCAGTAGACCAGGACGGCAACGTGACCGCTGTGACCCCCGGCACGGCAACCGTGTTGGTAAGCTGTGTGGACCTGGATTTTTATGCCGAAGTGAACATTAATGTTGTGGAAGCCGCCACGCCGGAAAGCGCAGCCCTCGCGACACCGGAGACTGCTGCCCAGTCGACCCCGGAAACAGCCACGCCGGAGAGTGCTGAATCCGCAACGCCTGAAACTGCTGCTACTCCAGAGACCGCTACCCCGGAAACGGCTACCCCCGAAAGTGCAGCTCCGGCAACACCGGAAAGCGCCGCCACACCCGAAACAGCAAAAACGGCCACGCCGGAAACTGCGGCCCCGCCCGAAATGCCAAGAGCAACCGAAGCCCCAGCTGCAACCCGGGAAGAAACAACGGCTGCTGACGAAAAAACAAGAGAACCGTTCCGCGAATTTTTGAAGAAAGCAGGCAGCACCGTGGCAAACTTTTTTGGCGGGTTGTTCGATAAGAGCAAGAGCACGGAATGATGCCTGACCGTGAGAATCCGCCCAAAAAGCAAAGAAAAAACGGAAAGATAAACAAAAAGTATTACACTTGCCAAAATTGAAAAAATGTGTTAAGATAACACTATAATTTTATAGCAATATGACAGATGGCAAGTCCACAAAGGAGGCAGTGTCGTTGAAAATCTATGAATCCGCAGAGGATTACCTGGAAAAGATCCTGATGCTGACAGAACGCAACGGGGAAGTCCGCTCCATCGACATCGCTACCGAGATGGGCGTTACCAAGCCGAGCGTGAGCATTGCAATGAAAAATCTGCGTCAGGCCGGTTATATTTCGATGGATGGTGCTGGGTATATCACCCTGGAGCCGCCGGGACTGGAAATTGCCACCCGGATTTATGGCCGCCACAAAAAGCTGACCCGCTTTTTTGTTGCACTGGGTGTGGACCCTGTCGTTGCTTCCCACGATGCCTGCAAGATCGAGCATGACCTGAGCGCAGAAACCTTTGAAAAGCTGGTGGCTTTTGCCGAAAGCCAGCATATGCTGAAGGAATCCTGAGTTTTTTATAAGAATCATGATGCCCCGGACGAGAAACGTTTTTCGTCCGGGGCATTTTTGCTGCAGTGTGCGCGCTGTATGTGATATAGAGCCAAATAAAATCCGCCTCGGCAAAAAACTCTGCCGGGGCGGTAATGGAATAATGCGGGATTGCTTCAGCTTTCCGCAACACCAAAGAAGAACTTGTTCAGGCGGTACTTGTTTTCTTCATACAGACCAATGTGCTTGAACAGATCTTTGTAATAGGTGGTCAGCTCAAACCGAGTGGTCAGCACATCAAAGGGGTTCAGGTGGTGCACAGCGCTGTCTGGGTTTTGCACATAGTTGTAAATGGGGGTGGAAAGCGCATAGAACTGCTGGGCGTAGCGGATAAAGCTTAGATTGAAATACAGGTCCTCGCTGTAGTCCAGTTCCTCATTGCAGCGCACATCGGGGTGCTCACGCACAATGTCGGCGCGGTAGAGCTTGTTCCACATCACGCCGTAATAAAAGCTGGCGGGCTCCTGCATCAGGCCACAGGCAAATGCGTCTTTATTCAGGGGGCCTTCCATCAAAAAGCCGAAAGTCTGCACCCGGTGCTGCGGATCCAGGATGGGGTCCAGCACACGCTCCACCACGGTATCCCGCATGGTTTTGGGCAGGCTGACCGGCGGTTCAATGCGGTTGTAGTGGGCAATCACCATATCGGCGTGGCTGGCTTCCGCTTTCTGTACCAGCAGCTCGGTGGCATAGGGCTGGATGAAATCATCCGCATCCACAAACTGAAAGTATTTGCCGTGGGCTTCCTGCATGCCAAGGTTGCGGGTGGCGGAAACTCCGCTGTTGTTTTTGTCGATCACCACAATGCGGCGGTCAATACCGGCATAGCTCTGGCAGACGGCATAGCTGACATCCTTGCTGCCATCGTTGAGCAGAATGATCTCCAAATTCCGGTAGGTCTGGCGGCGGATGCTCTCAATACAGCGGGCAATATGGTCTGCTGCGTTGTAAACAGGAACAATAATGCTGACTAGCGGCTGGCTCTGCGGTTCGGTAGGCATGGCGGGCCTCCTTATATAAAAACGGTTAGGTTGTTGTCTTTACTATAACGCAGAACCCGCAATTTTGCAATAACACAAATACCGCAGGCTGTGCCCCGGAACATTTTGGTGTTGCGGTTCGGCCTGCGGTATGGTTTTGCTGGCTTTATTTGTTCTTTAGGACGTCGATTTCGTCCAGCTCCACAGCGGGCACATAGTAAGCAGAAAAGGTGTGCAGCGTCTGGTCGACATCATCGCCGTCGCCCAGGGCAGCGGGGCCTTCATCAATCGTGTATTCCCACATGGGCAGGTAGTAGGCGGCGCTCCCCTGTACATAGGTCAGGCGCAGGTTGGCAAGGCACTCCGGCTCTGCGGCGGGGTCAACCGCTTCCGCCGTGCAGCTGTCGGTCAAAAACTCTCCGTTGGCCAGCCGCTTGTCAGCCTCGGCGCGGGAAACGCTGGTGTATTCGCCCAGGGGCTCCACGGTGCGGTCCGTTTCATGCAGGCTCAACAGATTGCCGTCGGTATCTACGCTGACCAGCAAGTAATGGAAAGAATCCGCCGCGAACTTGACAAAGAGGGAAGAGGGCTGGCCGTAGATCGTGCTGTCGCCTCCATCCGTCACATCGGTATATTCACCGCCAAGCAGAGAGGTAAAGAGGGAACCGTATTTCTCTTGCAGGTCGGCGGCAATCACGCGCTCTTCCGCAAGGGCGGCAAAGGTCTTCACCTCGGCAGAGCTGTTGCAGACCACACTGGTGCACAGGTCGTTGGAGACGGTGATTGTCAGCCCACCGGGCCAGTCGCTTTCGGGAATGTTCAGCTGCAGCTGTGCGGCATCAGAGAGATAATTCAGCACGGAAGAATCTGCATCCCACCCGTTCTGCTCGGCGGATTCCTTTATATTAGATACTGTTTTGGAGATGGTATCGGCGCTGTCCCTACTGAACGTGGCGGTGTCAGCCAGTGTGGTATCCAGCCCAAGAGCATCCAGCACCGTGCGAAGACGGGCTTTCATGGCATCGGTATTGTCGGCGGCATCCAGCAGGCTGTTGCGGTAGACCGGCAGGCTGGCAGGGAGAACAACATCCGCGGAACTGCCTAAAATTAGACTTTCGCCGAAATACAGCTCATCGGCACTGTGGGCCAGCAGGGAAGAACTGCCGGAAGCGCCGCTGCCAAGCAAAATATCGCTCAGAGCCTGCAAGGGGCTGCTGTCCTGCATTGCGGATTTCAGGGAGGAGGACAACGGGGCATCGGCAACGCTGCCTGCGGCGGCATCTGGTTCACTGCCCTCCATGCTGAATGCGCTGAAGGTATCGGGACTGTTGGATTCCTCATAGGCGGGGGCGCTTTCGTTCAGATCAGCGGTCTCGGCGGCCTGGTTGACCCCGGCGGAACGGTCCTGACTGACCATCACCGCCCCTAACAGAACAAGACAAAAACAAGCTGCTGCCGGAACAAAATGCCGGAATTGCAACGGAATGGTGTGCTTTACGGGGGTTTTGTTGGCAGATTCAATCAAATCATCATCAATTTGTCCGATCGCGCGGAATAAATCGCGGGAGCTCACAGGCAGACACCTTCTTTCTCTAAGTAGGCTTTCAGTTTGGTGCGCATCCGGTGCAGGGTAACGCGCACCTTGCTTTCGCCAATACCGTAGCGTTTGGCAATGTCGGCGGTGGCGTCGCAGTACCAGTACCGCCGAATAAAGATGTTGCGTGCCTGCTCCGGCTGGCTGCGCAGAAACGCGCTGATGGAGCGGGCTGTTTCAGCGCTTTCTACCTCCTGCGCGGTGTGGTCTCCGGCGGGCAGGCAAAATTCCAGCTCTTCCAGCACGGCTTCGGTCTGGCCGCCGCCGCGCTTTTTGGCATTTTGCCGCTCCCGCAGGTCCAGTGCCAGGTTGCGGGTAATGCGCCCCAGGTAGGGTGCAAGCTTGTCCGGCCGGTTTTGCGGCATGCTGTTCCAGGCGGCCATCCAGGTGTCATTTTCGCATTCTTCGGCGTCTTCCTGGCTGCCCAGCAGGTTCATGGCAATCTTGCGGCAATAGGCGCCAAACTTTTGTGCGGTCTGTGCAATGGCCTGCTCGTCCCGTGCCCAGTACAGCGTAACAATGTCGGCATCAGTCATTGCGGCACACCTCGCTTTCCTCTTACTATTTATATAATAGGGGAATCACCCCCAAATGTTACAGGCAGAAAAGTAAAAAACGCACCCCGGCGGGCGGGATGCGGCAAACAATACAAATCAGAGCATATGTTTTTTGTGCAGTACCCAGGCAGCGATCCCACAAATAGCAAGCGTAAGCAAGCAGACAATGACAAATCCATAATCAGAACCGGAAAACGGCATGCCGTCAATGTCCACGTTCATGCCATACAAACCGGAAATAACGGTCGGGACAGCCATCAACAGGGTAACGGAAGTCAGGTACTTCATCGCATTGTTCAGGCGGTTATCCAAAATTGAGCTGAACAGCTCGCGGGTGCCCTTGATATCATCGCGGTAGATGCTGGTCATCTCAATGGCCTGCCGAATCTCAACGATTACATCGTCCAGTAGTTCCATGTCATCAGGGTACTGTTCCAGCCGCTTGTAGCGGGTCAACCGGTCCAAAACCGTGCTGTTGGCACGCAGTGAGGTTGCGAAATATACCAGGGTGGATTCCAACCCATGCAGCTCCATCAAGTCACTATCGCGCAGGGTACCGGTCAGGTTTTTCTCAATTTCCTGGCGGCGGCGGTCGATCAGGCGCAGCTCCTGCTGGTACATCGTGGCGGCGCGATACAGAATCTGGTACACAAAGCGCATCTTCTTTTTAGTAGAAAAGCCGCGCACCCGGCAGGAAGCGAAATCAGACAATACGGGGGTATCTACGGAGCAAACCGTGGTGATGGTGGTCTGGGTCAACAGAATACCAAGGGGAATGGTGGTGTATACGCCCTCGGCGGCGCCGTCTACCTTTAAGGGTATATCCACAATGATGACGGTATAACCATCTTCCAGGCTGATACGCGCGGATTCTTCTGGGTCAAGGGCGGCCTGCACATCAGCGGGCTCAATATCTAAGGTGGCGGCAACCTCGCGGATCTCCTCCTGGCTGGGGGCAGTCAGGCAGATCCATGTGCCTTCCTCAATTTCGTCTGCGCGGGTTAAGCGCCGGTTGACGGTTTCGTATATCGCCAGCATGGAAAGATCACCATCATTTCTTTGTTAAATCACAGATTTTAGTATACTTGCTTTGGACCCAAAGCGCAAGTATGGAAGATAAATGATTTGGGAAAGATGGGGAAGCAGGGGATGGAGAAGGCTATTTGTATTATAGGAAGATGTGGGGGAAAAGGATAAAAAACGGGGACAAAAAGAAAATGAATAGAGAAACCGCGTTAAAGCGTCCATATGCACCCTGCCCAAAAATAAATCGAAAAAATTATAGAAAAAATCGAAAAAAGGTGTTGACAATGGTTGAAAGT
>OIWK01002887.1_pt1 | contig 12921 bp, 8 predicted proteins | sample 1587401 | NCBI WGS metagenome assembly OIWK01 (sample SAMEA3888911, study PRJEB22519) | human gut metagenome | biome: human gut; feature: human-associated habitat; material: faeces | place: Denmark | collected 2009
CGGGATTGTGGCGGTTGGAGGAAGAACCGGTGAGGCTTTCGTTGACCACCTTCGACGCGCCCACGGGGGTGTCGCACCGGCGCATTTCCGCAATCCAGCCGCCGTTGAAGGTCGCCATGGTGTAGCTCCCGGGCAGATCCACGCAGGAACTCATGAGCTTATTCAGCCGAAGGGGCTTATCACCGGTGTTCGTCAGCACCGTCCGGCGGACGATTGCCGTGGGAAAGGCCGTGTAGAACAGGGTCAGCTCCGCACCGGGCTGGCTCAGGGTGATCTCCAGCGTTTCCCGTGCGTCGTGCGCCTGAGGAAGACCACAAGCCATGGAAACGCCGCCCTCATGGATTTTATAGCCGGTGTAGCGGAAATCCGCTGGCTCCCCCGCCAGCGGAGCCAGCAGATAGCCGGCTGGTTCAGCTATGACACGCCACGGTTCATCGGCTGCGGTCATATACAGATAGAGCACATAGCGCAGTCCGGCGGCACATCCGCGTACTCCGTGCGCCAGGTGCAGCCACCCTTGGGAGGTGCGGATGGGGTGCGGTCCCTCTCCGTTCTTCACCTCTTTGATCGTGTGATAATAACGGTGGTTTATTATCATTTCGTCCTTCACCTCCGCCCGGGTGATGTCGTCTATCAACGCCCATCCTATTCCTCCCCCATTTCCGGCATTAATAAAATCATCCTGCGGACGGGTGTAGAGGGCATATTTCCCATTCACAAATTCGGGATGCAACACCACATTGCGCTGTTGGCTCGCCGCTTTCAAGTCGGGCAACCGTTCCCAGTCCACCAGATTGCGCGTGCGTACGATTCCCGCCTTTGCCACCGCCGCCGACAGATCTCCCGCCGGTGCCTTGTCATCATGGCGTTCGCTGCAAAAGATACCATAAATCCATCCATCCTGGTGAGCGGTAAGACGCATATCATACACATTGGTTTCCGCCGGATCCACATCGGGCAATACCAGCGGACGTTTCCAAAAGTGGAAATTGTCCACCCCGTTAGGGCTTTCGGCTATGGCAAAGAACGACTTCCGGTCTGCTCCCTCCACACGCACCACCATCAGATACTTTCCGTTCCATTTCAGGGCACCACTGTTCATGGTAGCATTAAAGCCGATACGCTCCATACAACAAGGGTTGGTGGCAGGGTTGAAGTCATAACGCCATTCCAGGGGAATATGCTGGCGTGTCAGTACCGGATAAACATAACGGCGGATGACACCGTTCGTTTCTTCCTGCATTTCATTAGGACGTTGCAACAACGCTTCATGGCGTTGGCGCAATGCTTCTATTTGTTTTTTGAAATATCCGTTCATATCTTATTTTCTTTTCATTGTTATCAATCCATCTTTTACAGTAAAAGAATGCTATCCAAGCATCTAGAATTATACTATTTTATCAAAAATCAATCATATTCTATACAGTGTTGTTATTGGTTCTCAGGATAAAGAGACATACGGTAAACCCGCTGGTAAATCGCATCTTCCAATTCCAACTCAAACACAACATCCTGTGTTTCAGGATCTACTTCTGTCACGCGTGCACCACGATTGCCATTGCTAAGCACATTGCTCATTCCCGGACAAATTAATCTGTTACCCGTTTGTTCCAAATATTGCACCCCGGAACGGGCCGGAGTAAAATACGCGGCACCACGCTCTTTTCCATACTGCCAAACTTGGCGAACCGTACGGTTCACTTCATCCACTTCATATTCTATGCCGCAAGTATAAATATTTTTCCTGTCTGTAAAATCCAGTTTGAAGTTACGCCCATAACCATTATTGAAATAAAGAATGTGTCCATTAGGTAATGGGACAGCTGTATGACATCCCCAAGGCCATTCAAAATCATCACAATTCTTCGTTCCGGCTATCACCTCAGGATCAGTAATAGGAGTCCCGTCGGCATGAAGAGGATTCAATAATAATTTCAAGTATTTATCTCTCCAATACCCATGAGGCGATATAATCCACTCAATACCTCCAGCTTTATTAAACTTAAAGATTCCTTGATAACGAGCTGTAGCCAGATAATCATCTCCCCACTCTACTATACCATTATTATGCGCCCAATTACTGGCACTTTGTGCAAAAGGGTCTGAGGTTAGATCATAATCGGTCATTCCATAGCGAGCCGAATCCAACATGTGCACCAAATCCCATTCTTGCAATATCTCCCCTTTTTCGGGATCCATCATAATAATAAAATCATTTATCCGTACATCTTTCCCATTGGCGATTTTAGCGGAAGTCTTGCTCACAGTCGCTAATATATTGCCTTGCTTATCTTGAGATATGGCATGATGCATAGTGTATCCCCTTTCCAGCATATCCCAATTATGAATTGTATTTCCCACCATATCCACCTCCACCATCCGATGATGGTTTCCGTCACCGGTCATATAATGTCCGTTCTGCATCCGGATCAATCCGCACCCGATTCCGATATATCGATGTTCATCCGACTTCTCCCAATCAAGAATCCAACGGATTTCTCCGTCAGCATCTATCATATAAGGAATAGAAGTGTCTGTTTCATCCTGTCCGGGGGAGTTTACCAAATTCATGCCTAGCTCCATTCGGTCATATTGAGCCTTTACCACTCTGATTTCCTTAGGCAGCCTTCTGCTTTCCAATGTTTTCGTCTGAAGCTTTAGATTGGACCGAGCACGTTCATTTCCTTGCAAATCCGTATAAATTAAAGTGATCTGGTTATTATAATTGGGATAAAGTCCCAATACCGGAATATTCTGTTTTAATCCCACATCTTTAAATGTATATTCCACGTCAGGCGTATGCTTTCCCGGTTTGCTGTGTACAATCAGTTTAATGCGTCCCAATACAGGTAATTTTACAACTACACTGGCCGATAATGGATTGCAACCGGAAGGATTGACTGTAGAACTCAATATCAAGTTGTCAATCGAAGTACCTAAGGTAGGTATAACATAAGTGCTTCCATTGGCAAATGTCAAAGTCGTTTTCCAGTTTTCCGCATCCACATCTACACTTTGGATTAACTCTTGCGGAAAAATTATCTTATTGGACTCGAATAACAAAACACATTGTTCACCTTCCTGAGAAACAGATTTCAATAAATCATTTTCCTTCAACTGGTTTTGTATATCCTGCATAGCTTGGGTACAATCCTGTTCTTCATCACGACATGACAAAAATACAAATATCATAACCAACAAAGAGCATAAATAATATCCTTTCCTTTTCATTTGGCTTCATTGTTTTTATGGGAGTGTGTCAAAACTAAACCGGGCCTATCCCATCGTCAGTTGTAGGGGAAGGGTTTACCTGCCCGAAGACACAAAGCAAACTGTTTTCGGGCGAGCGAACCTCGCCCCTACGAACGAAACGACAGCATTATCCACGTTTTGACAACCCTTTTTTGTTGTATAGAGTGACTTATCCTTTTTTGATTCTTGCCGGACGTGGTATTTTTGTTCAAAGAGTTACCACGTGGAGAATGGAATATGGCACAAACTAAAGATAGTTTTGTATCTCTTTAATGTTATTCAACTTAATAAAGTGGGAGTGCGTTACTTCTCCTTCATACTGTTCGTGTGCCCAAGTGACATGATGAGGTACATAGGCTGCATAACCTCCGAGTTCCAATATGGGAATAATATCCGACTTTATCGAGTTACCTATCATCAGTAAATTTTCTGCCTTACACCCTAAATTATCAAGCAATCTTTTATAATCCGCATTTTTCTTGTCGCTCATTATTTCTATGTGGCAAAAGTATTCTTGTAGTCCGGACGCAGAAATCTTTCTTTTTTGATCGAACAAATCACCTTTGGTGGCCAATACTAATTTATAATTTTCGTGCAAGGCTGATATGACTTCTTGCACACCGTCCAATAATGTGATTGGCCTTTGCAGAAGTTCCTGACCTGATCGGAGGATTTCTTTTACGAGATTGAGGTCTCCTTCTCCATTAGTAACTTTGCAAATGGTTTCAATCATGCAAAGCAGCATTCCTTTCAGTCCATAACCATAGATATGCAGATTCTTTATTTCTGTCTTGAACAATTCTTCTGATACGGAAGGAGCCGGTGAATATTTCCTCAGAAGATGACAAAATTTGTGTTCCAACTCTTGAAAATAAAGTTCATTTTCCCAAAGAGTGTCATCGGCATCAAAAGCGATAAATTCTATTTTATTTTTCATGTTTTATTATTAGAATAGGAAGAGGGAGCAAATCATATCATAATGTATTGTTTTGTCCGTCTTTTACGTTCTGTATAAATTCGGCAACATTTCGTCCATCCACCAAGCCATGGTGGACACTGATGGATATAGGGAGCAAAAGTTTCTTTTTTTTCTTGTATCAGCTTACCTGTGGAAATTTTGGGTATAGAATCTCCTGTTTGAATTGAACCGGCATGTTTCATCTCGGAAAAGGCAAACCAAGGCAGAGCCGAATAACGGATGACATCCGCTCTTGCAGTGTCCTTGGAAAAAGAAAGTCCGGTACTGTTTTTTACTCTATGTATTTCCTTTTCTGCATTTTCAATAAATAAGGAAAGATCTGTGTCATACTCAAAAAATCCAAAGCCAAAAGTTCCGTCCTCTCTTCCGATAGTGGGCGAAATATTGATTTTATCATATTCTACTACTTCTCCGTTTTCTATACGTAATTTGAATGCAGTAGTCGCATTGATACATTTCAATAGGAAGTGCACAGAATAAAGAAAAAAAGAAACTTCCATATTTTTACTTTGTTGATATATGCTTGTGAAATCAACAGTCGTGGTAATTCCCCAAAAAGGGTCATCGAGAGCCGAGAAGAATTTAAAATGCTCTTTTCTATTCCAATTGTCCAGGTTAATAACTCGCTTCATTTTCTATTTACTCTGTTTTTCTTTTATGTGTATTATTTCTGTTACAACTATTTTAACGATAAAACGTATTGTTGCAAATATACAAAAAGTATTTTAACAGAGATGTTCTTTGTTTGCTTTAAATCCATTTTATTATCTCCTGTTCTGTGTTAAAGTTAAGAATGGATAACAGCAACTATTTTAAAAGGTTATTCAGGACTGGTAATCAACTATATGTCTGTTTTGTTTATAAGGGAAAGAATTCTATTAAATTCATAAGTCAGTTTTTTGTGTGGATAACAATGTAGGTGATAGAATTGGCAATAAAGTATAAATCGCTATAAGGATAAAATAATATTTTATTTAATCAAAAACAAAAGCAACAAATACCTGTCGGGCAAATTTGTTGCTTCTGTTTATTCAGGAAGGTCACATGACAAAAGAGTCTTGTAATTGAGTTTGTTTTATTACATCAAATTTTTCTGATGGAATATCCAGAAAGGCTTTGCACAGTGTCATTAATGCCTTTTCTCTATCTTGTTCCCGTACCAGCACTGAAAGATTGTGAGTACTGCTGCCATATGAAATCATGCATACCGGCATCTCTTTCAGCGTTTCTATAATTCTGGCTTCCAACCCTGTATGCTTTTCCCAATTTAGATCGCCAATAACGCTGACCACAGACATTTCTGTTTCCATTCCTATTTCCGCATACTTATGTAATTCACGATATATCAGGCGTAATGTGTCGTTGCTACATTTCACAGCCAATGAAACACTCACATTAGAGGAAGTCGCTAAATAGACAGGAACCTTATATTTCTCGAACACATCAAATACTTTGCCAATAAATAGATAAGAAGTAAGAACCCCCAACGAACGAAGTTTGACAAAGACCACACCTCTGCGTGAAACAGCAGCTTTTACTTTTGTTCCTGTTTTTTCTGATGATATCCGTAATGTATCTTCCGGTGTTTTTATCAATACAATGGCCATACCGACGGTGCGCGCCAGCGGAATACATTCCGGATGAAGCAATGCAATGCCGCTATCAATAAAATTCTCGGCTTCACCGTATGTAAGAGTCCGAGTATGTTCCATACCTCGGAAACAAATTTCATCAGAACGTAAGGATGTTATAATTTCATCCGCATGGAATACAGCCCCGATAACAGTGGCATAATACTCATTTCCTATTTGTGGGAAGAAATCCACTTCATCATATGCATTTTTACACAAACGGCTTTGGGTAATAAGAATGTGAACATCGGGACAGTCTTTCATCAGTTCTTCTACATTTTTTTTCACATACTTTATATCCGGTTTCCGATCAAGCCCTAGTCGCATGAAATGACATGAGTTCAAGATGAAGTTCTTTTTCGTACATTCTTCTAAATAATGTGACAGAATAAGAGAGGATATCATTGCTCCGAGCCATAATCTCATGATCGTCAATGATGTTCGGATTTTCATTACATAAACGGGAAATTTGATCGATGTGTACTTTTATTTCTTTGGCAGCTTCTGCTTTCTGCATTTTGGAGGAAAGAAGATTGTCCAGCCAATTTCCACAATCATTCTCGAAATCCTGCAATTGATTCATAACCTTTTCGATATCGAGATGGAATAAAGAAATAGAAACAGCTTGCAGCTTTTGGGCAATGCCGGTAAAAGTGTCGAGCACTATAATAGAACGTTCGTTCATGCTAATTACTTCAGTCCGATGTTTCAGTTCGGTGGCAGATTTAATATTTTCTAAATTATATACTTTCATTTTTGTATTGCATTTTATTCTTTTGGAGTTTCTTTTTCATTTTAACAGGCAAATTTCCATATTGGAAAGCTATATTCTTACTAGTTTCATCTTTATTAATTTGTTAATCAGTTGTTTCTTATTGTTTGCTCGCTACCTTTTCTATAAGTTGATAGCGTTATACTCTGTATAAATCAAAATCGATGCCATTACAAAAATTGCACTTTTATCTTTCGGCTATTTCATTTCCCATTTTAGAAAAAAGGCTTTCATATTGAAAATGTATAAACTAATTGACAAGTATATATCATATTGATAATAAGATATTTAAGTTGGTGGTATGACTTTTGTCATCTAACTGAAAAAAAGAATTATATAAAAATGAAATTGTATATCATATCAAACAGACTGCCCGTGAAGGCTGTCGCAGAACAAGATACCTTTGTTTTCTCACGTAGTGAAGGAGGTCTGACAACAGGCCTAAATTCCCTACAAGGCAATTACGAGAAACATTGGGTGGGGTGGCCCGGAATCTGTACAGACAAAGAGGAAGAAAAACAGGATATCTGTCACCGGTTGGAGGAAATGAATCTCCATCCCATATTTTTATCCCATGAGCAATATAAGAACTATTATGAGGGATACAGTAACAGTACCCTGTGGCCTTTATGTCACTATTTTTTTGCCTATACATTATATAGAAAGAGTTTCTGGCAATCTTACCAAGAGGTTAACGCTTTGTTTTGTCGGGAAATCATCCGCCTTGTGGAACCGGATGATTGGGTCTGGGTACAAGATTATCAGTTGATGTTACTTCCGGAAATGCTCCGCCAAGAGCTTCCCCGGTTGCATATCGGCTATTTCCATCACATTCCGTTTCCATCTTATGAGTTATTCCGAATTCTGCCTGAACGTGCCGAAATACTGAAAGGATTGTTAGGAGCCGATTTTATCGCATTTCATACACATGACTATATGCGTCATTTCATCAGCGCGGCCGAACGGGTACTCCATATGGATTTCAGTTTGGATGAAACCCGGATAGGCAATCGCATTGTGCGCGTTGATGCACTTCCGATGGGGATAAATTATGACCTTTACCACAATGTGTCACAACAAAAAAATGTTTGGAAAGCTATAGAACGAACCCGTCTCTTGTTTGGCAAACATAAACTTATCCTATCGGTAGACCGTTTGGATTATAGTAAAGGTATTTTGCACCGTCTTTATGGATTTGCCTCTTTTTTGGAACACCATCCCGAATATCATGGCAAGGTAACACTGGCTATGGTCATAGTTCCTTCACGTGATCATGTAGGCAGTTATGCCGAATTGAAAACCCGGATTGACGAGGAAATAGGTTCTATCAACGGACGATATTCTACAATGAACTGGACTCCGGTCTGCTATTTTTATCATGGTTTCTCATTCGAAGAATTGGCTGCCATGTATTTTATAGCTGATATTGCATTAGTCACTCCTTTGCGTGACGGAATGAACCTGGTTGCCAAAGAGTATGTTGCTGTCAAGCAAGACAATCCCGGTGTATTGGTCTTAAGTGAAATGGCCGGTGCCGCTGTGGAACTGACCGACGCCTTGCTGGTTAATCCCAATGATACGGAGCAGATAGAAAATGCCATTTGCCGGGCATTGGAAATGCCGTTTGAAGAACAGAAAGAACGGATGCACCGTATGCAGTCTATTGTATCCGTACAGACTGTCAATAAATGGGCTGCCGATTTTGTAAATGAATGGCAGGAAGTGGCACACAAAAACAAAACCATGCTTCTTAAGAAGATAGGATCACAGAATATGCAGGAAATTCAGCATCAATACTTACATGCTAAAAAGCGTTTGATTTTATTGGATTATGACGGGACGCTGGTCCCTTTTCAGAAAAGGCCGGAAGATGCCTCTCCTACTCCGCAATTGCTGGATACATTGCAGAAACTGGCTGCCGACCCCTTGAATCATGTGGTAATAAACAGCGGACGTGACCATTTTACTTTAGAGAAATGGTTGGGTGCACTGCCTCTTTCCTTTGCAGCCGAACATGGGGCCTTTTATAAAGAGAATGGTGTATGGCACAAGAATGTACACGCGCAGGAATGGAGCCCCGGATTACTTTCTATATTAAAATTATTTGTCAGCAAGACTCCTCGCTCCCATCTTGAAGTCAAAGAAACGGCACTTGCCTGGCATTATCGTGAGGCCGATGCATGGTTGGGCAGATTACGTGCGCAACAGTTGGTCAATTCCTTGATATCTATTTGCTTGAAACAGAATTTGCAAATCATGCAAGGTAATAAGGTGATAGAAATAAAATCTCCCGAATTTACCAAAGGTTCAGAAGTAAACAGGCTTTTGCTTGCCACCCGATATGATTTTATCCTGGCAATGGGAGATGATACCACGGATGATGATATGTTTAAAGCCCTGCCTGTTACTGCTGTGACTGTAAAGATTGGTACAGCATCCGAGAGTGCACGTTACAATCTGCCCGTACAGACAGATACCTTGCCGTTTTTACAACGGATGACAGATAAAAGCGTGGTGAAAGCAGTCTTGAAAAGTGGTTTGAAAGGGCAGCTATCATCGGCTATAGATTTTTTAAAACGGATAATAAACCACTAACATTACAAAAAAATAACCATGGACAATTTGAATTACGGTGTAATCGGTAATTGCTGCACAGCCGCACTGATTTCCGAAAAAGGAAGTATTGAATGGCTATGTTTTCCAAATTTTGATTCACCTTCTATTTTTGCAGCTCTTCTGGATCGTGAAAAAGGCGGGACTTTTGGTTTTGAAGTTTCAGAAGACTATCACACCATCCAATCGTATGTTCCCCATACCAATATTCTTTCCACTACTTTTGTGTCAGAGCAAGACGAATTTGCGGTAGTCGACTTTATGCCTTGTTATGAGTTATATGATAATAAGGAATATTATCGTCCGGCTGAGGTCTATCGTTATATTCACTGGATTAAAGGTCGTCCCCGCATTAAAGTCAATTACCATCCGGCTCCCGACTATGCTCGTGGAAAAGCATTTTTTAATGTAACTTCCCGGTATATTGAAACCTATTCTTCTTCTAACAACAAGGACAGACAATATCTGTATTCCTCTTTGCCGTTGCAAGGTATTGTAGACCATCAGGAATTTATATTAGAGCAAGATGAATTTTTTCTTCTGTCATACAATGAAAAGGTGATTCCTGTTGATATAGAGCGTGAGAAACTGGAGTATTGCCGCACGTTGGTTTATTGGTTGAACTGGACGGATCGTACAAGAAAGTTCACTATTTACAACGATATAATAGAGCGTAGCTTACTCACCCTGAAGATGATGTCCTTTTATAATGGCGCGGTATTAGCTTCTCTTACTACCAGCCTGCCCGAAGCTGTGGGAGAAGTACGCAATTGGGATTATCGTTTTTGTTGGTTGCGGGATGCCTCCATGTCCATAGAGACTCTTTTCAAGATAGGTCATGCCGATGCAGCCCGCAAATTCATGAAATTCATACAATCTACTTTTGTTGCCGAGCATGACACTTATCAAATAATGTATGGCATTCGTGGGGAAAGGAAATTGACTGAGGTTATACTCGACCATCTTTCAGGATATAAAAACTCCCAACCGGTGCGTATCGGCAATGATGCTTATCATCAAAGGCAGAATGATTCATTCGGCTATCTGATGGACTTGATTTACCAATATTACCGGTTGATGCCAGGTACATTGGATGAAATAGAAGATATGTGGGAAATGGTGAAAAGCATTATGATGACTGTGGTGGAAGATTGGAGAAAGCCTGATAAAGGAATTTGGGAGATACGGGGTGAAGGACAGCATTTCGTTTCGTCCAAAGTGATGTGTTGGGTTGCTTTGGACAGAGGAGCCCGCATAGCCCGTATTCTGAATAAATATGAGAATAGCCGACGTTGGGAAGAAGAAGCTGATGCAATTAAAGCGGATGTTATGAGAAACGGATGGAAGGAAGAAATACAAAGTTTTTCACAAGCATACGGCAATCTGGATTTGGACTCTTCTTTACTGTTAATGGAACCTTATGAATTTATAGATGCTGATGATATTCGTTATCATAAAACAGTGAAAGCCGTCAAGAAATCCTTGTTACACAAAGGGTTGATGTACCGCTATAATACTCATGATGATTTTGGCTGTCCTTCTTCGGCCTTTACCATCTGTACATTTTGGCTGATTCGTGCACTTTATGTCATCGGGGAAAAAGACGAAGCACGCTGTCTGTTCGATGAAATTTTGCAATATTCAAACCATTTGGGTCTGTTCAGTGAAGATATTGATTTCGAAACAAAAGAACAATTGGGTAATTTCCCACAAGCTTATTCTCATCTGGCACTGGTAAATACTGCTGTGTTATTTGCGGAAGAAGATAAAAGGCTAATCTTTAAATAAGGAAAAATTTGGAGAATGACTGATAATCCGGTATCTTCGTACAATTAAAATCAGGAAAATGCGTATAACAAAAAAACGGAGCCCAAGGTTAATCTTGCAGTCTTTAGTAAAAAACGGATGTCCATATATTATTATATGTATATGGTGTGTGTTGTCTGGCGGATGTGTTCAGAATAAATCCCAAGATTCATTGAAAACATTAAAAACAGAAATTCGACATATTATTAAAGATAAGAAAGCAACTATAGGAGTGGCTTTGATATTGGATGGAGAAGATACGCTGGCCATAAATAATGCCGAAAAATATCCCATGATGAGCGTTTATAAGTTTCATCAGGCATTGGCTGTATGTGATTACCTGCAAAAACGGCATATTCCACTTTCCACTTCCCTATATCTTGATAAAAAATATTTCAAACCGGATACATACAGCCCTTTGCGTGATAAATATCCCCAAGGCAATTTAGAACTTCCGATTAGTGAACTTTTAGCTTATACAATGCAGTTAAGTGACAATGTAGCCTGTGATATCTTATTCGATTATATAGGTGGTGTAAACGTGGTGGATGAATACATTCATTCATTGGGAATAAACGATGTTTCCATAACTGCTACCGAAGATGAGATGAATCAAGACATGGATGATTGTTACAAAAACTGGACAACACCAATGGAAGCAGCCAATCTATTGGAACTTTTTATGACTCAAGATTTCATGAGAAATGAATATACAGATTTTCTAAAGCATATTATGATAGAGTGTGGGACAGGCAAAGACAGACTGCCTGCTCCCCTTCCCGAAAGTGAAGTCAAGATAGGACATAAGACAGGAACTTCCGATAAGAATGACCGGGGAGAATACATTGGCATCAATGACATTGGTTTTGTAATTCTACCTGATGGGAACCGATACGTAGTAGCCGTATTTGTCAAAGACTCAAAAGAAAATATGGAAACGAATGCTAAAATAATCTCTGATATTTCGGCTGCTGTTTACCGATATGCCGGGAATCGTTAAAATAGTGCTGTTTTGCACTATCTATAAAGACAAGAATGTTATAAATATAATATTATGGATTATCACATCATTAAAATATCTAGAAATAAAAAGCAATATCTGGACTTATTATTGCTTGGGGATGAACAGGAAACAATGATAGACCGGTATCTGGAGCGTGGTGACTTGTTTGTATTGGAAGATAATGGGATAAAAGCCGTGGGCGTTGTAACAAAAGAAGGTCCGGAAATTTGTGAATTGAAGAATATAGCGGTTACCCCTATTGCCCAGCGACAAGGATATGGTAGAAAACTAATAAACTACCTGATAAACCATTATTCAAAAGAATATACTCAGATGATAGTGGGAACAGGAGACGTTCCCGGTGTTCTTGCATTTTATAAAAGTTGCGGCTTTGAATATTCTCATTGTATAAAAGGTTTTTTCACGGAGAACTACGATCATCCCATTATTGACAATGGGATTTTACTAAAAGATATGATTTATTTGAAACGTAAAATAGGTTTTTAAAAGAGTGGAAAAAGATCAAATACTGAAATATCTCCTAAATTTAAACATTGTTTTCTATCGTTTTTCAATGAAATAGGTGTATCTTTGCACTATGTTAAAAACTCGTATATCGGATTTGGTGTCGTAAACAATCTGTTCTCATAAATAGATTGTTTATTCGTGTATTCTCGGGATATTTTTTCGAGAGCAATTTCATATTACTATAATTTTATTTTTTAATTACACAGGGAGTATGGCTATGCTTTCAGTGTATGTTTAATATATTACGATAATGAATAATGACAACAATACAATTCTAGGATTCGATGTAAATTTGATTTGTGATTTTTTCTTAAATACGGAGCGACAAGGACCCGGA
>OIWK01002888.1_pt1 | contig 12915 bp, 15 predicted proteins | sample 1587401 | NCBI WGS metagenome assembly OIWK01 (sample SAMEA3888911, study PRJEB22519) | human gut metagenome | biome: human gut; feature: human-associated habitat; material: faeces | place: Denmark | collected 2009
GTGTGAAAGAAATGGTGGTTATGAATGAAAATAACAAAAGAGATTGAAGAATATATCAACCTGACGATTACAGAACATATGGGGAAATCGTATATTGTCTGGAAATTGAAACAGCAGACAGAAGTGGAACCAGATGAAGTTGAGAAAGCCTACAAGAAGGTGATGGAAGTCTGCCACCGGATCAGGAAGAAGCAATTACGAAATACTGTGATGTTATATTCAGCGGTGGAGCAGATACGGAGAAATTCTTTTATCGATTGGGACTAAGAGACGGAATGCATATTTATAAAATCATAAAAAAATAAAGAAGACATTATCGTATTAAATATATTCGGAGATATGTGTTAGAAAATGAAAAGTTTATACACATATCTCCGATTTGCATAGATTATTAAATAAAAATAAATTTGAGAAATAAGAAAATAAATTGAGAATACAGAAAAAACATGTTATATTGAAAGAAGAATTTGAGATAGGGGGGATTTGATGACGGTATGTTATGATAAATTGTGGAAGTTACTAATAGATAAAAAAATGAAAAAAGTTGATTTAATGCATAGTGCTAAAATTAGTAGCAATGCATTAGCGCATCTTGGAAAAGATGAATTTGTTTCGATAGAAGTGATAGGAAAAATATGTGTGACATTGGATTGTACACCGAATGATATTTTAGAATTTGTTGAATCTGAGGAGAACTAAAAGAATGAAATTGTTGTCGTTATTTTCTGGATGTGGTGGAATGGATATTGGATTTGAGGGGGATTTTTGGTGTCTGAAAAAATCAATTAACTATAAATTGCACTCTGATTGGATTCAGGAAGAAGCAGGAGATTGGGTAAGAGTTGCTCCTACAGTATTTGAAACGGTTTTTGCCAATGATATTCGCCCAGATGCAAAAGCTGCATGGGTATCATATTTTGGACATAAAAAGCCGGACGCTAATGAAATCTATCATTTGGAAAGTATAGTTGATTTGGTGAAGGAGGCAAAATTAGGTAAGAATGTATTTCCAAACAATATAGATGTTGTAACAGGAGGATTTCCGTGCCAAGATTTTTCTATAGCTGGGAAAAGATTAGGATTTAATTCACAGAAAAGTCATTTGGGAGAAAAGCTTGCAGAAGATGAACCATCAATAGAGAGCCGTGGACAACTTTATATGTGGATGAGGGAAGTAATAAGCATAACAGAGCCAAAGTTGTTTGTTGCTGAAAATGTTAAGGGGTTAACTAATCTTGAAGATGTAAAAGAAATTATTGAACATGATTTTTCAGAAGCTGGTAATGGTGGATATTTGGTTGTACCTGCAAAGGTTTTGTATGCTCCAGATTATGGTGTCCCTCAGTCAAGAGAAAGAGTTATATTTTTAGGGTTTAAAAAAAGTGCGTTAACTCAATCAGCAAAAAAGGCATTAGGAACAAAAGTAATTCCTACCGAGTATGATCCATATCCAATAAAAACACATGGGGAGTTTTTATTTCCTGTTGTAACGTGTAATGATGCGTTTATAAATCTAGAAGAACCGGAATGCAGTAATGATATGTCTCAAAAAAAATATTCTAAAGCCAAATATATGGGAAAACATTGCCAAGGGCAGATAGAAGTTAAAATGGACGGAGTTGCGCCGACGATACGATCGGAACATCATGGGAATATTGAATTTAGGAGATTGAGTAAAGAACATGGTGGAAAACATGAGGAAGAACTTTTAAATCATTTACAAGAACGTAGATTAACCATAAGAGAATGTGCTCGTATCCAGACATTTCCGGATGATTATCAGTTCATTTTGAAAAAGACTGAAAAGAACAAAGGAGTATCAGCAAGCGAAGCGTATAAAATAATTGGTAATGCAGTACCTTGTATAATGGCTTATAATATAGCTAAGAACCTTGAACAGAAATGGAATATTTATTTTAAGGAGAGCGTAAATGATAGTTTCAGTTAATTCAAAACCAGATTTGATAGAATTTAAAAATTTAATGTTAAAAACAGATCGGGCATTAAATGAAGACGCAAAAAAAAGACCAAAATATTATGCAACTCGAGGCGGCAATCCTTTGGAGGATGATGTAAAATCTGCATTGGAAGAGTGTGCTATAGGAACACCATTTGAAAATACGATCGAGAAAATATCTGGGCAAAAATTCCCAGACATTGTTGCTGCTAAGTTCTATGGAGTTGAAGTTAAAAGTACCAAGGAAAACCATTGGACATCAACTGGAAGTAGCATCCTCGAAACAACAAGAGTGGCTGATGTTGAAAGAATATATATGACATTTGGAAAATTGGGCGGTAATTCTGTAGAATTCATTTCAAAACCATATGAGGAATGTTTATATGGAATTGCTGTTACTCATATGCCGAGATATTTGATTAACATGAAATTGAATAAAGGTGAAACAATTTTTGATAAAATCGGTATTCCATATGATGAGTTACGACAGATGGAAAATCCTATTGCCCCGGTTTCTAAATATTATAGAAGCCAATTAAAGCCAGGGGAAAGACTTTGGTGGGCAGGAGATGCTGCGGATGAAACGGTTTCTGCAACTATAAGATTATGGAAGAATGTATCGACTGATGAAAAAAGAAAATTAACAATATATGGTTGTGTTAATTATCCCGAAGTATTTGGTGGAGATTATGATAGATATGCGTTATGGTTAACTTCACAGGGAGTGGTTGATCCGCATATTAGAGATCAGTTTTCAGCAGGCGGGCAAGAAGAAATGAAAATGTCAAATGGACAAGTAGTTAAATTTCCGGGAGTATTTCGACGAGTAAAAAATAATGTTGATATTTTTTTACAGACAATGGCGGACAAGGGACACCCGGTTTTGCTTGAAAGATATCCAACTCGCAATTCGGAATTGGGTAAGAGAATTTTAGTATGGAGTTCTGCAGTATCGAGATTAACAAGTATCGAATATGAAGTATCAATGGATGCATTAGAAACACTCTTTTTCGGTCATGTGAATAGAAAAAATGATTACAAAGGATACACAGCAATTTGCAGATATTGTGGAAAAACATATGGACAAGAGATAATTCCTCAAGAAGAAGGATTTAGAGAAAAAGATGAAGATTTATGCCCATATTGCCATAAATCTAATGGAGTAAGTATGGAAAGAGAATTCTTTAATTATAAATTGTGATTTAAAGGTGGTATTTTTATGACACATAAAGAAAGAACACCAGAAGTTACACATAAAATTATGTCCGCAATTAAATCTAAGGATACAAAACCGGAATTACTTTTACGAAAAGCTTTATGGAAGAATAAGATACGTTATCGTGTAAATTACAAGAAACTCCCAGGTAAACCGGATATTGTTATCACAAAAAATAAGATCGCTATATTTTGTGATGGGGATTTTTGGCATGGACATAATTGGGCTATAAGAGGAAAAAAATCGTTTGAGGAAGAATTACAAGGGTATTCTGATTATTGGAGAAACAAAATCATAAAAAATGTGGAAAGAGATAACAAAAATACGAAATTGCTTTATGCCATGGGATGGAAGGTAATAAGAATCTGGGAAAGTGACATAGAAAAAAACCTGGATGAATGCGTAAACACAATTAATGAAGCTATTTTTGATGAAGAGTTGAAAAAAGTTGATTTTGATGAAGAATATTATGATTGAGTAGACATGGAGGAGTGAATGAATACGGAGAAAATAGACGAAATTATAAAAATACTTCGTGCAATAGCTGATACATCAACGTCGAATAAAATTGCATTACTGTCGGTGATTTTATCAGCTATTGCTGTGGGAAGCAGTATTTATTTTAGCTATAAAACGCGGAAACAATACATAGAAAGTTTAAATCCGCTTTTATCATTTCAATTAGTAGATAATTGTGGGCTTCTATTTCTTACAATAAAAAATACTGGACAGTCGGAAGCTATAGAGATAAAAATAATATTTGATGAAATATCAAATAATGGTGAAGAAACGCTTTTTGATATCGCTAAAATATTTAAAAGTGAATTGACATTATATCCAAATGAAAAGGTTACAGGATATATTGCGAAAGCAGGAGCAAATATTTCAACTGAAATAGCACCGACTGTCAAAGTGAGGTGACCCCTCAAAGTTAGACTTTTACGAGACGACTTCGGTCGTCTCGTTTTTCTTTATGCAGTTAAAAGATGGAGTCGGTATTGGACAGGACTCCTCCATCCTAACTTTTCTTTTATTCGTTTCTCATTGTAGTATTTTATAAAACGTTCTATTTCAGATTTTAATTCCTCGTAGCTATAATAAACAATACCATAGTAAATTTCCTGTTTGAGCAGTCCAAAGAAGTTTTCCATTACTGAATTATCTAGACAGTTTCCTTTCCTGGACATACTTTGAAATATTCGTTCCTCTTTTAATCTGTGGGAGTATGCTTTCATTTGGTATGCCCATCCCTGGTCAGAATGAAAAGTTCTTCTGTATGGGCAATCTGCAGTAACCTCAATTGCTTTATCTAAAGCATCCATTACGTTCTTTGCAGAAGGTCTTTGATCTATTCCATAGCTAAGTATTTCGCCATTGCACATATCCATGAATGGATCGAGATAAAGCTTATGTATCGTCATACGGCCTTTTTCGTCAACTTCATAGTACTTGAATTCACTGGTATCTGTAGTGATCTTCTGATGAGGTATATGTGTATTAAAACGTCGATGGATTCTGTTAGGTGCAACCGTACCAACCCTGCCTTTATAGGAACTATATTTTCTACTTTTATGAGTGTATGATGTTACCTGTAAGCCAAGTTTTTGAACAATACGTTGAACTTTCTTTTTGTTTATGGAATATCCCTGATTGCGAAGGTCTCCAAGAATTCTACGATATCCATAATTCTTATGTTCTTCACGGATCTCGAGTACTTTTTCCTCAATTTCCTGATCTGGATTTCCTCTGTCAAAACGCTTTTGCCAATACATATATGTTGCTTTTGGCATTCCAGTATATGAGAGAAGGTCTTTTAACTTGAACTGTCTTCGGAGACTGTTGATGATTCTTGCCGTTCTCTCATTTTTGCTTCGTCCTCTAAGCGCAGTCTCCTCAGTTCTTTTAAAAACGCATTCTCTATTCTTAACTTCAGAAGTTCATCTTCCAGTTCTTTTACGTGCTCTGCACTTGTGTCAACAGAAGATTCTTCTAATGGCACTATTTTGGAATTTTCAACTGATTTATCCAATGTTTTCTTTCGACCTTTCTTATGTGGTCTCAACGCATCAGGACCAGCTGCTCGAAAGCGATTCACCCAGTTCGCAATCATACCGGAATTGGTAATACCTTCTTGCAGCGCCAAATCTTGATATGAGATTTCACTTGATAAATATAATTCTACAACAGAAAGCTTTTTTTCGAAAGAATATATATCATTTTTTCGAGAACGCAATAAACCTTCATCTCCCAGAGTTTGATAATTGTGAACCCATTGCTTAATATTGCTTTTAGCAGGGACTCCATACGTTTTAGAAAGATATTTGTACCCGCCTTCTCCGTTTAAATATGACAAAACAACTTTCTTTTTAAATTCAAAAGAATATTTAGCCATAAAAATACCGACCTCCAATCGTTAGATTTTTAGGTCTAACTTTTGGGGGTCGGTACAAAGTACATGTTTCATATATAAAAGGAAATAATAAAAAGAAAACACAGTATTCTAGAAGTATTTGTTATGCAGGTGAGACAGACAATCCTATAGAGGATCGTCTTAGGGAAATTGGATCCAAACTTAATGAGATATCTGCTTCAAACAATCGGATGGCAAATTACTTCAGTGGAAACTGGTTACTTACAATAGATGAATTAAATCTTCAACCACAGCGAAACTTATACCAGGATATAAAAGATGGGGTCAATAACAAAGAACGACCAGATGAAGATTTATTGGGACGTGATAAGAATGGACGAATGAAATAATAGTCAATCCAAATGGCATTAACCGTAAATGGTTAGTGCCTATTTTTTTGCGCTTTTTAAAAATTATCTGACTTTATATCTTCTGCCACGTGTGATTAGTGAAAAAATGAGTTTTCTAAGAAAATATCGCCCTCATGTTCTCTGGAATATGCAATTAGTGAATGAATATTTCATTTATGCAAAAAAACTTGCAAAAGAGGGTTAGTAAATACTGTTTCCAAAGCTTTATAGGTAGAGGAATAATTATTTTCAAAATTCCCAAAATCATGTCCGATTTTGCTTGTCCCAGTACAGAGTATGTGAAGGGACTAATGAAATTAAAAGAAAAAATGATAAAAATGCAAAAAAATATCACGATTCTTTTGCATCATGTTAAGTTATTTGAGTTTAGTAATTAGAGGACGTTTTGGAATGTTCCTTCGCTGAACCTTGACAATTGATAAGTGCACCCTGGAAGCCTACCAGGAGTTCTGCCATGACCTTTCTTTTTCTGGAAGCAAGCGGAATCATAATGACACTCCCGATGATGGGCGGCTGACCGGAGCCTTATGGTCAGTGTCCTGCTGATGCAGGCAGAGGCAGTCTGAGACGACTGCAGGTGACAGGGAAACGCACACCAGACCGCTGATGAAAAATGAAACTGATAACAATGTTTACAGGGTGCAATGCCCGGAAAGGATGGTAACGATTATGAATAAAGTGATTTTAATGGGAAGACTGACAAAGAACCCGGAGATTAAATATGCCGGGAAAGATAATGATATGGCAGTAGCAAGATATACACTTGCGGTAAACAGAAGGTATAAACGTGACGGTGAGCAGGAAGCAGATTTTATTTCTTGTGTCACATTCGGAAAGAGTGCAGAATTTGCACAGAAATATCTTCATAAGGGAATGAGGATTGTAATTGGCGGTCGTATCAGTACTGGCAGTTATAAGGACAAAGACGGGAAGACAATTTATACCACAGATGTGGTTGTGGAAGAACATGAATTTGCTCAGAACAAGGACAGCGGTGCCGAAGCGAATTTGTCAGGAACAGAGAAAACAGATGAAGACGGATTCATAGAAGTACCAGATGGTGAGCTCCCATTTGACTAATCCGAAATAAATGGTTGGAGAGGTTGTCTTGTGTTAGAACAGCCTCTCCAACCATTTGGTAGAAGATATCAAAAATTACAGGTATTTAACCTAACGAAATCGTGATATAATCAAAATATGTTTATATGAAAAATATGGAGGCGCTTATGGGCGTAAGTTATAACAGATTATGGAAAATGCTCATAGATAAAAATATGAAGCGGATAGAGATGCAGTACCTTACCGGGATTAGTGGTAATATTCTTGCCCGAATGGGAAAAAATCAGTATGTCTCAATGGAAACGATTGAGAAAATCTGCAAGAAACTGGACTGCACCGTTGATGAGATGATGGAATTTACAGATGAAAAGTAACAGGAGGGTGCCACGATGACAGATGCACAACAAAGAGCAGCAGCGAAAGCATTTGCAAAAAACTGGAAAGACCGTGGATATGAAAAGGGAGACAGCCAGATTTTCTGGGTGGAGCTTCTGACAATGGTATTTGGTGTAACTGAAATATCACAGTTTATTTCCTTTGAGGATCAGGTACATCTTGATCACACCAGTTTTATTGACGGGTATATTGAGAAAACTCATGTAATGATTGAACAGAAAAGTATCAACAAGAGCCTGACGGCTGCTATCCGGCAGTCTGATGGCTCTATGCTGACACCCTTTGAACAGGCAAAAAGATATTCTTCTGAACTGCCATATTCAAAAAGACCAAGATGGATTGTAACCAGCAATTTTCAGTCATTTTATATTTATGACATGGAAAAGCCGGGCGGTGATCCGGAGATTATCCAGTTGGAGAATCTGGAAAAAGAATATTATCGGTTACAGTTCCTTGTGGACGAGGGAAACACAAATCTTCAGAGAGAAATGGAAGTTTCCATTGCCGCAGGTGAAATTGTAGGGTTGCTGTATGATGCACTGGCAAAACAATATGCCGATCCAACAACAGAGCGTGCAATGAAAAGTCTGAATATCCTTTGTGTCAGAATGGTATTCTTCCTGTATGCAGAGGATGCCGGCATTTTCGGACAGCATGGTATGTTCCATGATTATCTGGAAGAATTTGATGCAAGAAAAATGAGAAAAGCAATGATCGAACTTTTCCAGATCCTTGATACAAAGCCGGAGGATAGAGATCCTTATTTGAAAGATGATAACCCACAGCTTGCAGTTTTTCCGTATGTAAATGGTGGACTTTTTGCAAATGAAGATATTGAGATTCCGCCTTTTACGGATGAAATCAGAAATCTTTTATTAGAAAAAGCATCAGCAGATTTTGACTGGTCAGAAATCAGTCCGACCATATTTGGCGCTGTGTTCGAGAGTACGTTGAATCCAGAGACAAGACGCTCCGGCGGTATGCATTACACCAGCATTGAGAATATTCACAAGGTCATTGATCCACTGTTTCTGGACGATCTGAAAAATGAGCTGAAAGAAATTCAGCAGATAACCGTGCAGAGAACAAAAGATAAAAAGCTGAGAGACTTCCAGACGAAGCTGGCAAATCTCCGGTGGCTTGATCCGGCATCGGGAAGTGGAAATTTCCTTACGGAAACATATATCAGTATACGGCGATTGGAGAACGAAGTCATAAAAGAATTGCAGAGAGGACAGATTACTTTTGGCTTTGATGAATCCTCACCAATCCACGTTTCTATTGATCAGTTTTATGGAATTGAGATTAATGATTTTGCTGTTACAGTTGCCAAGACTGCTTTATGGATTGCTGAATCACAGATGATGAAAGAAACAGAAGACATCGTTCATATGAATCTGGATTTTTTGCCATTGACGACCAATGCGTTTATTGTAGAAGGTAATTCTTTGCAGATTGACTGGGAGAGCGTTGTACCGAAATATCAGGTGTCATATATTATGGGAAATCCTCCGTTTGTTGGTGCTAGAGTAATGAGTTCTGAACAGAAAGATGATGTAAGAGAAATTTTTAAGGGATGGAAAAATGTCGGAAATATGGATTACGTTTGCTGCTGGTATAAGAAATGTGCAGATTTTATGAAGAATACATCAATACGAGCTGCATTGGTTTCGACAAATTCTGTTTCCCAAGGAGAAAGTGTTGCTAATTTGTGGAAACCACTATTGGAAAATGACGTACATATTGATTTTGCATATCGAACATTTCAGTGGGATAGTGAAGCAAAGATAAAGGCCCATGTGCATTGTGTGATCATTGGATTTAGTATTGCTCCTTATAATAAACCAAAGAAAATATTCATAGATGAACGATATCAAATTGCAAAAAACATCAATGGTTATCTTTTGGATGCAGCGAATGTATATGTCGAGAGCAGAAATAAGCCTATCTGCAATATTCCAGAAATCGGAATTGGAAATAAGCCAATTGATGGTGGGTATTATCTTTTTGAAAAAGAGGAAATGGAAGAGTTCATAAAAAAAGAACCTGAAGCAAAAAAATATTTTCGCCCGTGGTATGGATCAAAAGAATTTATTAATAGGTCACCGAGATATTGTCTTTGGCTAGGTGAGTGTAGTCCTGCTGAATTAAGAAAACTTCCATTGTGTATGGAAAGAGTAAGAGAAGTAAAAGAATATCGTCTGCAAAGTACAAGTGCTGGAACTGTAAAATTAGCTGAAAGACCAACAAGGTTTCATGTGGAAAATATGCCAAAAGGACAGTATATAGTTATTCCTGAAGTTTCATCTCAGAGAAGACGATATGTTCCGATGGGATTTTTTACACCTAATATTTTTTGTAGTAATCTTGTGAAAATTATTCCAGATGCAACACTCTATCATTTTGGAGTGCTCACATCTAATGTACATATGGCGTGGATGCGTGTTGTCTGTGGTCGATTAAAAAGTGATTATCGTTATTCTAAAGACATTGTTTACAATAATTTCCCATGGCCTGAGCCGAGCACTCAACAACGGCAAAAAATTGAACAGACTGCACAGGCAATTCTTGATGCCAGAGCATTATATCCGGACAGCAGTCTAGCAGATCTTTATGATGAATTGACTATGCCGCCGGAACTGAGAAAAGCACATCACCAGAATGATATGGCGGTCATGCAGGCATACGGATTCACAAAAGGCAGTGAAGCCTATAAAAGCGAAGCAGCCTGTGTTGTGGGACTGATGAAACTTTATCAGAAGAAAGTAGAAGATCTTGAAAAAAGATAACACGCCGGATACGGCATAATTCTCTTAGCAAAGCTAAGAGCGCACTTCTATACAGGTGATGGGATCTGCCTGTATCGTGCGACCAGCGGTGCTGTTTATGGATTTGAAAAATTTCAATTCAGAAATATAGCAAAATCGTAGATTTCGGATAATGGTGCGTCTTCACCTGTGCATCATGAATTTTTATTCAAAAAATATGCTATAGATAAATGAAGGAAGGGTAAAATTGTGGAACATAATATAAAATCAGATAGACTTATTATTCCGATATATATAAATGAAAAAATTGTTTTGGATATGCTTGCTATTATGGAAGATGGATTTTCAATGGTAAGTCAAATTAATTATACAGAGCATAAAGAAAATAGTTCTTCACAGAAAATTGATGCGGGAATTTCAACATCTGCCAGTATCTTAAGTAAGTTATTAAAAATTGATGTTTCTGGTGGAATAAGCCATGAAGGAAATAAAGGCGAAAATGAAAGTATTGTTAAAGAAAAGATACATACAAATGTTTCTCTTTTATCAAAGTTTCGAGGATTTTTAGTACAACAAAAGATATTAAAATCTGATTTGGATTTTTTAAAAATGCAAGTAGGTGATTTTATCGAAGTTGAAGGAGAATTACAAAAGAATCCGATAATAAATTATATGGATAGTTTCATTGATTTATTTCGTATGGCAAATATTTTCGCAGAACAACCTCAAGTAGGGGGTAAAACACAGGCAAAAAATCAAAAGAAAAAAGATGATGAAATGGTAAATCAAATTAAATTATTTGCGGATGAATTAAAACATAGTGGAACAATAGATTTTATATTATCAGATAACAAAGGAACGACTGTCTTGTCAGTCCAAGAACAATATCTTGCGAATGATAATATATCAGAAATCATTGGTGGGCATTTTAAAGTTCTTGGAAAAGTAATATTCATATGCAAAGAGGATACAGAAAACATTGATTTACTCAGAAAAACATCGCTATCGATTTTGCAGGAAGACTTATTAAATGAAATGTTTGCAGAATTTAAAACGGAGGATATGAAACAATTTAATTTGCCGGAATTAAAGACGAAAATAGAAGGACCGGCTGCTATTGTGATTCCAATTGCTATTTATGCATAGGGAAAAATGTTTTTTAATGGATGTATATTATGTGGAGGTTAACATATTTTAAATGATGGATGAAGTAACACTTAATAAAGTAAAAGAACTCTGCCAACTGGTTGATATACAAGAATTGTTAAAAGAGAAAGATATAATTTCTGATATATGTAGTTTTGAGCGCATTGTAGAAAGATCAGAAATTAAATCTTGTCAAAAAAAAGTAAAAGAACATAAATTGTTTAAATATAATGATAATAATCAAAAGCATTTATGGGCATTTTATGGATATATCGGGGCGGATAAGTGGGCTTGTATTGAAGTTGGAAGTAGTGATGATATATTAGGAGAAATTTGCAGTATAATTAAATTGATGTATGAACCTTCGTGCGATATAGAAAAAAAATCAGTGCTACATGATGGAGTAGTAATATATAAGTCCAAAAGTTATACAGATAAAATATGCTATAAGTATAGGTATATGAATAAACTGTTTGAAAAATTTTGGTGGGTTGAAATAAATGTAGATAAATATCAAGGTGACAATGATAAAAAGTACAACAAAACAGATTATGCAGAAGTAACTTACGCATATAAAAGCAAAGCCTTGATTTGGAATCCAGCACCAGCTATGATGGACAGAAGAAATAGAAAAAATCAAGAAAAGCAAATTTTAAGGGAAAAATATAATATTAATATTTAAGTGTTTCTAATGAATGGAGAATAAGATATGGATAGATTATATTTAGGAGTGTGAATAATTTTACTATCTACACGATTTAGATCGAAATGTTATAAAAGTGTGGAAGTATTTGCACTCAATTGAAAATAAGATTAGCTTTTGTGTTAAGAATCGGTATTAGAGAGTGTACCGGTTCTTTTTATTTACAGAAAAAGTAGGGAGGTTGAAAAATTGAGCAGAGCGAAAAATTCTAAATGTGAATCCATGTCACTGGAAGAATTGAAAGCCAACATGGAAAAAAGCAGAAAGCAATTGGAACATGCGATTCATAATAAAAATCTTCTGGAGCAGAGAAAAAAGCTGGTGGAGCGAAAGGAACGTTCCCATAGATTGATTGTTAAAGGAGCAGAGTTTGAAAAAGCATTTCCATTATCAAGAGATCTGGAACAGGAAGAAGTTCAGGATGTTATGGATCAGTTGCAAAACAGTAGTTACAACAATAGTATTGTGCGGCAGGTTCACATAGCAGCCTTACACAAAGAGCAACAGAAGATTGCCGAAGCAGTTGAAAGAGCAGAAAAAGGAGATGACAGCTAATGGCATTGTATCATTTTTCGGTAAAGCAGGTGTCTAGAGGAAAAGGTCAGACAGTGGTTAATTCTGCAGCTTATATTTCGGGACAGAAACTTTATAACGATTACTATGGACAGACACATGATTATACAAAAAAGTCTGGTGTAGTTTTTACAGAAATTTTGACACCAGAGTATGTGCCGGAACGTCTGTCTGACCGGGAAACGCTCTGGAATGAAGTAGAGCAGACAGAGAAAAGTAAACGGGCACAGTTAGCTTATTCTTTTGATATCGCCTTACAAGATGAACTGACACTGGATGAAAATATAGAACTGGCGAGAGAGTTTTGTCGGGAGCA
>OIWK01002891.1_pt1 | contig 12902 bp, 10 predicted proteins | sample 1587401 | NCBI WGS metagenome assembly OIWK01 (sample SAMEA3888911, study PRJEB22519) | human gut metagenome | biome: human gut; feature: human-associated habitat; material: faeces | place: Denmark | collected 2009
TTGAGGCACTGGAGCTGCGGGACGGCGACAAGAGCCGCTATCTGGGCAAGGGTGTGACCAAGGCGGTGGAGAACATCAACACGGTCATTGCGGACGCAGTGGTGGGCATGGATGCCTCCGACATTTACGCCATCGACGCCGCCATGATCAAAGCAGACGGTACCAAGGATAAATCCAATCTGGGCGCAAACGCCATTCTGGCGGTGTCCATTGCAGCCTGCCGCGCAGCAGCCGCTTCGCTGGAGATGCCGCTGTACCGTTTTCTGGGCGGCGTAAACGGCAACCGCCTGCCTGTGCCCATGATGAACATTCTGAACGGCGGCGCACACGCAACGAATACTGTGGATACACAGGAGTTTATGATCATGCCGGTGGGCGCACCCTCTTTTAAGGAAGCGCTGCGCTGGTGCGCCGAGGTGTTCCATGCGCTGGCTGCCATCCTGAAGTCCAAGGGGCTGGCTACCTCCGTGGGCGATGAGGGCGGCTTTGCGCCCAACCTTTCCAGCGATGAGGAGACCATCGAGACCATTCTGGCTGCCATCGAAAAGGCGGGCTATCTGCCGGGCAAGGACTTTATGCTGGCAATGGACGCCGCCGCCTCCGAGTGGAAGAGCCCCAAGGGCAAGGGCTTCTACAAGCTGCCCAAGGCGGGCACCGAGTTTACCTCCGCCGAGCTGATCGCGCACTGGAAGAGCCTTGTGGAAAAGTACCCCATCATCTCCATCGAGGACGGTCTGGACGAAGAGGACTGGGAGGGCTGGCAGCAGATGACCCGCGAGCTGGGCGGCAAGGTGCAGCTGGTGGGCGACGACCTGTTTGTGACCAACACCGAGCGTCTGGCAAAGGGCATCCAGCTGGGTGCGGGCAACGCTATCCTGATCAAGCTGAACCAGATCGGCTCTGTCTCCGAGACCTTGGAAGCCATCAAGATGGCACACAAGGCCGGCTACAACGCCATCAGCTCCCACCGCTCCGGCGAGACCGAGGACACTACCATTGCGGACCTGGCGGTGGCGCTGAACACCTGCCAGATCAAGACCGGTGCACCCAGCCGCACCGAGCGTGTGGCAAAGTACAACCAGCTGCTGCGCATTGAGGAGCAGCTGGGCGAAAGCGCCGTCTACCCCGGCATGGAAGCGTTTTAAGTAAGACGATTTGGAATGCCCTCCGCGCTGCTATGGGCATTTTCAGCGGAAATAGTATTTTTGATTTGTTGCTCAGAAACGCCTGCGGGCGTTTCTGAGCAACTTTTTCACGGGAAGGGGTCGTAAAGGCAGACGGCAGCTGCATTACTCCCAATATTTACCACCACGGCATTTGCAATCCTGCGGCGGGCTGGTTCGTATATAAAGCAGACCGGCACCCGGCAGCAGTCGGGACGGAATGAAACGAAAGGAGCAAACCTTCCATGTTTCAAGGCCTTGGGCCGCTGCTCAGCCTTTTGGGCGGCGGCAGCTTTGCAAAGCTGCTTCTGTTTTTACTGAAGGGGCTGTTCGGCTGAAACGGACGGTCTGAAAGGAGAATACCATGCTGATCGTATTGGAGCATCTGCTGGGTCGGATCAACCTGCCCGGTATGTGGTGGATCATCGCAGAGCGCTGGCTGTGAGGTGACGCCCCGCAAAGCCGCTGCACTTTTTGTGCGGCGGCTTTTTTGCGTTGCCTTACCTGCCTTTCCATTGGCAAAACTGGCAAAAAATGCTTGCATCTAGGCAGTTTTGATAATAGAATTACACTGTTACAGTATGCCCAAAAGCAGGGTGTACAGGAAGGTAAAGTTTGAAATTGCGGTAACAGGGGGTACTGCGTGCTGCGGCGCGCGGAGAAAAAGGCAGGAAAGGTAAAATGGAAACAGACGAGACAATAAAAAAAGGATTTCTGCGGCTGGAACGCTATGCACAGAATATACCGGGCGGCTTTCACTGCTGCGCAGAGGACCCGGAAAAAGGCTATCCCTTTATTTATATCAGCGACCGCTTTCTGGAGATACTGGGCTGGGGGCGGGCAGAGTTTGCGGCAAGGTTCGATAACCGCTACACCGCGCTGGTGCACCCGGATGATCTGGCGACCGGGCTGCGCTACCGGAACGCGGAAAACAGCGCGACTTACGCCAAGAATGGTGACAACATCTTTCGGCTGTTGGGCAAAAACGGCTACCGCTGGGTCACCAACGCTGCCAATCAGGTGGAATGGTACGGCAAAGGCTATATCGTGGGCACGATCACGGATATCACCCCCTATATGGAACTGCGGGAAAAGCTGGAACAGCAGAACCGTACCCAGCGGGAGGCGCTGGAAACCGCCAACCATAATCTGTTGCGGATGATGCAGCAGATGGAGGAGCAGAAGGCGCAGTTTGCCCAGACCGCTGCCCGGAGCATGGAAAAAGAAAAGCGCTACCGGCATCGGCTGAACCACGACGCCCTGACCGGCACCTACAACCGCCGCTTTTACGAGGAAGTGGTGCGCAATAACCTCGGCCCGGCAGGCATCGCCCTGATGGATATCGACGATTTCAAGATCTGCAACGATACCTACGGCCACCACGCCGGAGATCTGGCGCTGGAAACCGTTGCAAAGGCCATCCGCAGCTGCATCCGGGAAACAGATCTGCTGATCCGCTACGGCGGCGACGAGTTTTTGCTGGTGCTGCCCGGCATCCCGGCGGATTATTTCAAGGTAAAGCTGGAGCAGATCCGCACCGCCGTGCAGCAAACGGTGGTGCCGGGCTACCCCCACTTCCGGCTGTCGCTGAGCATCGGCGGCGCGCTGCAGACCCTTGCCGACCCTATGGAAAACGTGGTGCGCCGGGCAGATTTCGCTGGTGCTGCTGGATATCAATATGCCGGTCATGGACGGCTTTGAGGTGCTGCGCACCATGAACACCAACCACACCATCGAGGACGTGCCGGTGATCATGATCTCCAGTGACGACTCGGAGGAAGCCATCCGCAAGGCCTACGAGCTGGGTGCCAGCGACTATGTCAACCGTCCCTTTGACGCAAAGATCGTCTACCGCCGGGTGTCCAACACCATCAAGCTGTACGCCAAGCAGCGGCGGCTGGTGCAGATGGTGTCTGACCAGATCCGCGCGCGGGAAAAGAACACCGATGTGCTGGTGGGTGTGCTGAGCCAGATCGTGGAGTTCCGTAACGGCGAGTCCGGCTCTCATGTGCGGCACATCCGCATCATCACCGAGACGCTGCTGCACCGGCTGATAGAGCTGACCAGCCGCTACGACCTGACCCCCGAGCAGCAGGATAACATCCCGCTGGCGTCGGCGCTGCACGATATCGGCAAGATCGGCATTGACGAAGCCATCCTGAATAAGCCCGGCAAGCTGACCGCAGAAGAATTTGCGGTGATCAAGACCCACAGTATGCTGGGCGCAGAGATGCTGCAAAAGACTGAAAGCTTTGCAGACCAGCCGCTGTTGCAGACCGCCTACGAGATCGCCCGCTGGCACCACGAGCGCTGGGACGGCAAAGGCTACCCGGACGGGCTGAAGGGCGACGATATCCCCATCAGCGCCCAGCTGGTCTCCATGGCGGATGTGTATGACGCACTGACCAGCGAACGGTGCTATAAAAAGGCTTTCCCGCACGAAACGGCTGTCCAGATGATCACGAACGGCGAGTGCGGAGCCTTCAACCCGCTGCTGCTGCAGTGTCTGCTGGACGTGCAGGGGGAACTGAAACAGGAAATTTTACAATGGTAATGTGAGGACATCTACGCGTGACAAAACAGCGATTCAACCATAAAATACCCCGCCGTACCTTTTTAAAGGTGTGCGCGGCGGCAGCGGCAGCCGGGCTGACCGCTTGCGGCAAAACACAGGCGGCGGCAGCGCTGCCCGAGCTTACGGTGGGCAGCGATAACTACCCGCCTTTTATCTACCTGAACAATGACAGCACCCCCACCGGCATTGATGTGGACATTGCCACCGAGGCCTTTGCCCGCATAGGGTATGCGGTACGGTTTGAAATCATTGACTGGGAGCAGAAAACCAATCTGGTGGAAAGTGGTGCCATCGACTGCATCTGGAGCTGCTTTTCCATGGATGGGCGGGAGCAGCTGTACCGCTGGGTAGGGCCGTATATGGTCAGCCGTCAGGTGGTGGCGGTCAATGCCGATAGCGGCATTGAAACGCTTGCCGACCTTGCGGGCAAGACCATGATGGTGCAAAGCACCACCAAGCCGGAGGAAATCTTCCTCGCCGGCACCGACCCCCGCATCCCGCAGTTTGGTGAACTGCTGAGCGCCGAGGACCGCAGCGTGCAGTACGCCATGTTGAACTGCGGCTATGTGGACGCCATTGCCGCCCACGAGGCCGCCATTTTGCGGTATATGCAGGATTGCAATGCCAATTTCCGCATTCTGGAGGAGCCGCTGCTGGTCACCGGCATCGGCGTGGCCTTTGCGCTGAACGACACCCGCGGGCTGGACGAAAAGCTGACCGAGACCTTTGCCGCCATGCGCGCCGACGGCACGATGAAGCAGATCGTAGGCAAATATCTGCCGGACCCGGAAAAATATCTGGAGGTGGACGCCCTTGAACCGTAACAAGAAAACGTTCACGCCCAATATGCGGGTGGCGGCGCTCTACCTGCTGATGGGCGTGCTGCTTTTGCTGGCAGTGACCCTCTTCTCCGGGCGGGAGTCCATGCGCGCTACCGAGGAATACTTTGACCGCACCATCAACTTTGTAAAGGTGCAGTCCACCAGCTACGAAAAATATAACGATACCATCACCGCAAAGTCGCTGCGCCGGATGGCGGTCTCGGTGCGGCAGCTGGCCGAAAATGATACCTTGGATCTCTACGACCCCGAAAGCCTCCGGGCAGAAACGGAGCCCCTCTGGCTTACCGGCATTGCCGTGCTGGACGAAAATGGAGAATCACTGTGCGAATATACGGATGGTAATATCGGCTATGCGCAGTTTGCGGAATCGCTGCGAGAGCAAGCCGCGCTGAACGTGCTGCAAAACCCGCAAAAGACCTACCTCAAGCGCATTCTGTTACAGGATGGCACGGCGGTGGATGTTGCCACCCGCCGCGCCGCAGCAGGGGACGCCGTGCTGCTGGCGTACCGGGTGACCCCGCCGGAGTTTGTGGAGGGGACAGCCCTGTCCATCCAGAGCGTGCTGGACGGCTACCCGAAGAACATCAGCGGCACCATCTTTATCGTGCAGGACAACAAGGTGATCGCCGCAAACGACCCGAGCCTCATCGGACTGTACACCACGAACAGCCCGCTGGTGCAGGGCATCCGCAAGGCCGGTGCGCCCGACATTCTGACCCACACCCGCGACTGGGCAAATTCCGGCTGCTATTTCGGGATGTACAGCAACGGACAGAATTTTGATCTGTATCTCTATATCGACGAAAAATCGGTGTTCCGCAATTTCAGCAGCGCACTGCTGACGGCACTGATCTTCTATCTGATCTGTGTGGCAGTGCTGCAAACGCTGCGCCGCCGCTCCATGAAGCTAGCGGAGCAGCAAAAAAGGGAGCAGGAGCAGAAGTATCACGCCCAGCTGGAAGAGCAGAACCGCAAGCTGGAGCTTGCCGTCCGGCACGAGGCAGCGGCAAACCGCGCCAAGCGGGAGTTTTTGTTCAACATGAGCCACGACATCCGCACCCCGATGAACGCCATTATCGGCTTCACCTCGCTGGCGGCGACCCATGTTGATAATAAGGAACAGGTGCTGGACTACCTGAAAAAGATCTCCACTTCCAGCCAGCACCTGCTCTCCCTCATCAACGATGTGCTGGACATGAGCCGCATCGAGAGCGGCAAGGTAAAGATCGAGGAAAAGGCAGTGCACCTGCCGGATCTCGTGCACGATATACGCTCCATCATCCAGCCCAACATCAGTTCCAAACGGCTGTCGCTGTTCATCGACACCATGGACGTGGTGGACGAGGACATCATCACCGACCCGCTGCGGTTGAATCAGGTGCTGCTGAACATCCTTTCCAATGCTATCAAGTTCACCCCCACCGGCGGCATGGTGAGCATCCGCATTGCTCAGAAGCCCGGCACGCCCAAGGGCTGCGGCAATTATGAGTTCCGCATCAAGGACAACGGCATCGGCATCAATAAGGAGTTCCAGAAGCACATCTTTGAGGAGTTCACCCGGGAGGAAAGCTCCACCGTCAGCGGCATCCAGGGCACGGGTCTGGGCCTTTCCATCACCAAGAATATCGTAGACCTGATGGGCGGCACCATCGCCCTTGAAAGCGAGCCGGGCAAGGGCAGCGAGTTCATCGTGAACCTCTGCTTCCCCCTCAGCGGGCAGAAGGCAGAGATCAAGCAGCTGCCCCAGCTGGAAGGGCTGCGGGCGCTGGTGGCGGACGACGACACCAACACCTGTCTGAGCGTCAGCACCATGCTTTCCAAGATCGGCATGCGCCCGGAGTGGACCATCTCCGGCAAGGAAGCAGTCATCCGCACGAAGTACGCCGTGGAGCAGGGCGATGCCTTCAGTGTGTATATCATCGACTGGCTCATCCCGGATATGAACGGCATTGAGATCGTGCGGCAGATCCGCAAGGTCATCGGGGACAGCTGCCCCATCATCATCCTGACCGCCTATGACTGGGCGGATATCGAGGAGGAAGCGCGCGCCGCCGGTGTGACCGCCTTCTGCGAAAAGCCGCTCTTCCTCTCGGAGCTGCGCAAGGTATTGGCAGAGCCCTTCCGGGTGCAGTCGACCCAGACGCCCGCCCTGCCGCCCAAGGCAGACTTCAGCGGTAAGCACCTGCTGCTGGTGGAGGATAACGCCCTGAACCGGGAGATCGCCATAGAGATCTTAAAGGAAGCGGGCTTCCTTGTGGATACCGCCGGAGACGGCGTTGAAGCAGTGGAAAAGATGGAACAGTCCGTGCCCGGGCAGTACGACCTGATCTTAATGGACATCCAGATGCCCCGGATGGACGGCTACGAAGCCACCCGGCGTATCCGCGCTCTGCCCGACCCCCGCAAGGCAGGCATCCCCATTTTTGCCATGACCGCCAACGCCTTTGAGGAGGACAAGCAGAACGCCCTGAATGCGGGCATGAACGGCCACATCGCAAAGCCGCTGGATATCCCGCACCTGCTGAAGGTGCTGGAAGAAGCGCTGAAATAAGAACCCGCTCAGTCACCGCTGCGCGATGACGGCTCCCCCGAAAGGGGGAGCTTTTTTGTTTCTGCCGGTCAGCATCTTTCCGCTCACGCAGTTTCCTCTTCCTGCATAGGATGGTGCACAGCGGAAAAGGGGAGATGACGACATGAGGCAGACAAAGCGGTTTGCGGTGGTGGGCAGCGATGCCCGGCAGGCGGCGGCAGGACGTGCACTGGCGCGGGCGGGGTATACGGTGGGTGGCGTGCAGCAGCTGCCGCAGGCAGACTGCATCCTGCTGCCGCTCCCGCTGGAACAGGCTGATTTGCCGCTGGCGCAGCTGCTGGGCATGGCAAAGCCCGGGGCACTGGCGCTGGGCGGTAAGGTGACGGACAGCGCAAGGACTATCGCCCGGGCGGCGGGGGTGGAACTGGTGGACTACTTTGCCCGCCCGGAGCTGACCGTGTATAACGCCATCCCCACCGCCGAGGGCTGCATCGGCATTCTGCTGGAACGGCGCAGCCGTACCCTGTGGGGCGCGGCGGTGCTGGTGCTGGGCTTTGGCCCGGTGGGGCGGGCGCTGGCGGTGCGTCTGGCGGCACTGGGCGCGCGGGTGACCGTGGCGGCACGCCGCCCGGTGCAGCGGGCCATGGCAGAGGAGCAGGGTCTGCGGGCGGTGCCGCTGACAGACCTTGCTGCCGCAGCTGCCGCCTTTGATACGGTGGTGAACACCATCCCCGCGCCGGTGCTGACGGCGGCAGTGCTGGCGGCGCTGCCGAAGGGGTGCCTGATCGTGGATCTGGCCTCAAAGCCCGGCGGCACGGACTTTGCCGCCGCCCGGCGGCTGGGGCACACGGCGCTGCACGCGCTGAGCCTGCCGACGGTCTGGGCACCGGAAACGGCAGGGGAGGCGCTGGCGCACACGGTGCAAGCCATTTTGCAGGAGCGGGAGGGAACAATATGATCACAGAGAAAAAGGGCTGTCTTGCCTTTGCGGTGTGCGGCAGCTTTTGCACGTTGGAGGACGCCTTGGGCGCGGCGCAGGCACTGACGGCACAGGGCTGGACGCTGCTGCCCGTCATGAGCTTTGCCGCGCAGCAGGATACCCGGTTCGGCACCGGGAAAGGCTGGCGGCAGCGCTTACAGGCCGTTACCGGGCAGCCGGTGCTGGACACCCTGCAGGCAGTAGAGCCGCTGGGCCCCCGGCGGCTGGCGCAGGCGTTGGTGGTCGCGCCCTGCACCGGCGCAACACTTGCGCGGCTGGCGGCGGGACTTTCGGATACGCCGGTGACCCTTGCCGCCAAAAGCCTGCTGCGGGTGGGCAGCCCGGTGGTGCTGGCAGTCTCTACCAACGACGGCCTTGGCGCTTCCGGGGAAAATATGGCGCGGCTGTGCCAGCGCAAGCACTATTACTTTGTGCCCTACGGGCAGGACGACCCCTTTGCCAAGCCCCAGAGCCTGAAGGCCGACCTTGCCCTGCTGCCCGCCGCCGTGGACGCCGCTTTGCGGGGTGAGCAGCTGCAACCGGTGCTGCTGGGACAAAGGAATGTGTAAATCTCTTTTCAGCGGGGAAAAAATGTGGTATACTTCAAATGATGTCTTGTCGGCATAAAACGGATAAGCGGAGAATACCAGATGAAAAAATTTACCGCAGCACTGTGCACTGTGCTGCTTTTGATAGGCGCTGTGCTGGTGCCCGGCGCGGCAGCAGCCGGCCCGGCGCTGGCCAATACCCGGGCATACTGCATCATGGATGCAGACACCGGCCTTGTGCTGGCGCAGCAGAATATGGATGAGGAACTGCACCCGGCCTCCATTACCAAGGTGATGACCCTTGGTCTTGCCTGCGAAAAGGCGCAGGGGGACTGGGACGATGTAAAGCTGACCGTGACCCACGAGGATGTCTACTCGCTGGCGGGCACGGATTCCAGCCATATTGCCCTGCGGGAAGGGGAAGAAGTCCCCTTGGCGGATGCGCTGTACGCCACCCAGATGGCCAGCGCCAACGACGGCGCCAACCTGCTGGCGGAGTATTTCGGCGGCGGCACCATCGCGGACGGCGTGGCGGCCATGAATGCACAGGTGGAGGAACTTGGCCTTGCCCACACCCACTTTTCAAACCCCCATGGCATCAGCGACGACGACCACTATACCAGCTGCTACGATATGGCACAGATTTTGCGCTGGGTGCTGCAGCAGCCGGGGTTTGAGGACCTGTTCACCCGCAACGAGATGTACACCATGCAGCCCACCAACATCCAGCCGGTGACCCGCTACTTCTCCCAGCAGGATAAGATCCGCATCGGCTCCAGCCGCTACCATATCGACAGTGTGCTGGGCTCCAAGCTGGGCTATACCAACACCGCCCGGTACAGCTATGTCTGTCTGGCGGAGCAGGACGGGGTGCGGCTGATCTGCGCGACCATGCAAAGCCAGCTGAGCACCGATAAATATAACGATATGCGCACCCTGCTGGACTACGCCTTTTCCACCTATAAAAGCTACACCCAGCTGCCCGGCGGCACAGTCACCGCACAGCTGGCTGTGGCGGGCGGCGGGCAGAGCCTTGGCACCGTTACCGTAGCCGACCCCGGGGTGAAGCTGCTGCTGGCCGAGGGCTTATCCGCGCAGGATGTGACCGTGGACCTGGAGCTGCCGGAGCAGTATCTGCTTGGCGCAGAGCCCGCCGTGTATGCGGTGTACACCCTGAACGGCGGCGCGCAGCAGGAGAGCACCAGCGTGCGGGTAAAGGCGGAGATCACAGGCCTGGCGGAACTGCTGGAGCAGAGCGTCGGCACAAAGCTGGAAGCCGCCAGGGACGTGGAACCGGGCAGCAGCGCATGGCTGCTGGCGGGCATCTCGGTGGGGTGCACCATAGGTGCAGCCGTGGTTACCGTACTGGTGCTGCGGGTACATTCCCGCCTGAAAAAGCGCCGCAAAACGGCAAGGCACCATAAAAAAGCGTAAAAGCCTGTTCAAAACCAGACTTTTCCAGATAAAGAAAAAGCTTTCAGAAAAAAAGAGAGGTACAATATCATGGGTAAGTTTATTTTTACGCAGACCGAGATCCCCGGCGTGGTGGTCATTGAGCCGCAGGTGTTCGGCGACGACCGTGGCTATTTTATGGAGACCTACCAGAAGGACCAGTTCGCAGAGGCCGGTATCGACAAGGAATTTGTGCAGGACAACCAGAGCCGCTCCACCCGGGGCGTGCTGCGCGGGCTGCACTTCCAGAAGAACCACACCCAGGGCAAGCTGGTGCGCGTGACCAAGGGCGAGGTGTATGACGTAGCCGTGGACTGCCGCCCCCACAGCGCTACCTTTGGCAAGTGGGTGGGCGTGACCCTTTCCGAGGACAACAAGAAGATGTTCTATATCCCGGAGGGCTTTGCCCACGGTTTTCTGGTGCTGAGCGATGTGGCAGAGTTCTGCTACAAGTGCACCGATGTCTACGACCCCACCAGCGAGGGCGGCATCCCCTACGATGACCCCACCGTCAACGTGCAGTGGCCGGACTGCGGCTGCGAGCACAAGACCAGCGCAAAGGACAAGCTGCACGAGCCCTTTGCCGCCCAGAAGTTCGAGTATTTTGAAAAGTGGTGATCGCCCGTGGCAAAACTCAAAGCAATGTGGAACGGCTTCTGGCGCTACCGCTATCTGCTGTGGAACCTTGTAAGCCGTGATTTCAAGCTGAAATACCGCCGCAGCGTGCTGGGCGTGGTGTGGAGCGTTTTGAACCCGCTGCTCATGTGCCTTGTGTACTGGGCGGTGTTCAGCAGCCTGATGGATATGCGGGGCAGCGGCATCGACAACTTTGCCGTCTTTCTGATGTGCGGTCAGCTGCTGTTCAACTTCTTCAACGAGGCTACCTCCACCAGCATGAGCAGCGTGCTCAGCGCCGCCCCGCTGCTGAAAAAGGTGTATATCCCCAAGTATATCTTCCCGCTGGAAAAATGCTGCTTTGCCATGGTGAACTGCATCTTCAGCTTTGTGGCGCTGCTGCTGGTCATGATCTTTACCGGCGCGTCTTTCCACCTGACCATTTTCGAGGCGCTGTACCCGCTGGTGACCTTGTTCTTCTTCAGCCTCGGGGTCAGTATGTTCTTAGCGGCGGCTACCGTGTTCTTCCGGGATATCATGCATATCTGGAGCGTGTTTGTCACCGCGCTGCTGTATTTCTCCGCCATCTTCTACGACCCCACTCAGATGACCTTTTCCATCGGCGGCTTCAATATGCAGCAGATCATCAAGCTGAACCCCATGTACTGGTATATCACGGGCTTCCGCCGCACGGTGATGTGGGGCATCCCGCTGGACGTAAATATGTTCCTTGTCTGCGGCATTTGCGCCGTAGTGTCCATGGTAGTGGGGCTGCAGGTGTTCCGCAAAACGCAGGACCACTTTGTGCTGCACATTTAAGGAGGGTGAACAATGGAACCGATCATCAAAGTGGACAATGTTTCCATGTGCTTCAACCTTTCCAAGGAAAAGCATGAGAGCCTGAAGGAGTACTTTCTGGCCATGGTGCAGGGGCGGCTGCAATACGACGAGTTCTACGCCCTGAAGGACGTCAGTCTGGACATCATGCCCGGCGATTTTTACGGCCTTGTGGGCTTGAACGGCTCGGGCAAATCCACCCTGCTCAAGACCATTGCCGGGGTGTACAAGCCCAGCAAGGGCAAGGTGACCGTAAACGGCACCATCGCCCCGCTCATCGAGCTGGGCGCGGGCTTTGATATGGATCTGACCGCCCGCGAGAACATCTACCTCAACGGCACGGTGCTGGGCTTCTCGCCCAAGTATCTGGACGAAAAATTTGACGAGATCGTAGAATTCAGCGAACTGGAAAACTTTCTGGATGTGCCGCTGAAAAACTACTCCTCCGGCATGGTGGCACGCATCGGCTTTGCCATTGCCACCATCACAAAGCCCGATATCCTCATTGCGGACGAGGTGCTTTCGGTGGGCGATTTCCTGTTCCAGCAGAAGTGCGAAAAGCGGATGCAGGAGCTGATGGCGGGCGGCACCACGGTCATTCTGGTGTCCCACTCCATCGAGCAGATCGAGCGGATGTGCACCAAGGTGGCATGGCTGAGCCACGGTCACCTGAAAATGAACGGGGATACCCAGACAGTCTGCGCCGCCTATAAGGCGACCCAGCGCGGCGAGGTCTGATATGAATGTACGGTTGAAACGCGCCAAGGAGCTGGCCGGCTACGCCGTGCAGCTGACAAAGGAAGAGGGCCTGCCCACCATGGTCAGGCGCGGCGCGGGCTTTGTGAAGCGCCGCTGCTTTGGCAAGCGTGCACGCTACCTGCCCGCCAAAAAGGTGCTGGAAGCCCAGCGCGCCGAGATGGCAGGCAAAACGGCGGCAGACTGCGGCCTGCCCACCATCTCGGTGCTGACCCCGCTGTATAACACCCCGGAAAAATACCTGCGGGAATTTCTGGATTCCTTCGTGGGACAGACCGCGCCCAACGGACAGCTCTGCCTTGCCGATGCTTCGGACGCTGCCCACGGGGACGTGGAGCGGATCGTAAAGGAATATCAGCAAAAGAATCAACAGATCGTATACAAAAAGATCGAAAATAAGGGCATTGCGGCCAACACCAACGCCGCCGCGCAGCTGGCGACAGGGGAGTATCTGGCGCTGGCTGACCACGACGACATTCTGGCACCCCATGCCCTGTACACCATGGGCAAGGCCATCTTACAGCTGCGGCAGCGCGGCGAACCGGACGGATTTCTGTACAGCGACGAGGCACTGTTCACCAAGAGCATCCGCCGCCCCATGGTGG
>OIWK01002896.1_pt1 | contig 12865 bp, 8 predicted proteins | sample 1587401 | NCBI WGS metagenome assembly OIWK01 (sample SAMEA3888911, study PRJEB22519) | human gut metagenome | biome: human gut; feature: human-associated habitat; material: faeces | place: Denmark | collected 2009
CTAGACTCCCCTCCTCTCTCTGGAACACCCACATATTCCATTTTTCCAGCGGAAGTTCTGGCATCGTACAGGATAACGCCTCTTTTAACATTCGCAGATATTCATCTGAGGCCAACTTCTCTCGCTTATACAAAATATTGCTTTCCATAAACAGCACTTCCTGCCGATTTAATGGCACGTTCACATCCAGTTTTTCCTTAAAGCTCTGAAAACTTTCCCATGCGTTATCCCATTCTTCGCGTATAATGAAGTCAACAATTTCCTGTCTCTGGTGCAGCACTTCCAGTGAATCAGTCTCAAGTAACAGCTGCCCTTCTAGTCCCGTCTTATGATAAAACTGCATGAGCATTTCATAATTTCTGCCAGAAGGTCGATGCGTTCCCGCCTCTATTTTCTCTATCTGTCGCGCAGTCAGATGGTCTGGATTCGCAGCCGATACCTTTGCCGCTGACAATCCCATTGCTTTTCTAAGCATTTTAAGTGTCAGTCCAATTTCATGCGTATTGCTGACACTAATGCTCTGCCACATTCTCTTTTTAGGGTGCGAAAACAACCGATATAATTCCTCAAATGTCTTGAGAAATTCTGTTACCTCTGTCTCTTCTTCCTTGTATTTCTGATCCTCTTTTCCTTTTACGCTAATGCATTCTAACACATTAAGCAGTTCTTCCAAAACAAAAACAACATAACGCTGTGAGTACTGATGTCTGAGTAGCTCAAGTGCTTCCATTCCATATTAAAACGCTTTTTCTTCATTGCCTGCATACAATTCGAGTTTCATTCCAAAAAGTGCCACCTGTGGATAAATCAATATCTGAACCTTTGGTTCAAACTTTGCCTGTTTTACATAGTCGGCTACCTTCTTGTGCATCTGCATAGCTTCATCTGTCTTACCGATAAGAAGCAGACAATTTGCCAGAAGCAAAATACTTTCCAACTCACAGGGAGCCAGTAAAAACTTTGACAGCTTCTTTTTTTCCCATCCATCGGGTAATGTACATAGTACCGTCTGCCGTGCGCTTTCCACCAGATTTTCTCCCTCTGATTTTTCACGTTCAACGTCAACGCTCTTGCTCTCAAAACTTTTTTTGTACGCCTGCACCAGAAGAATGGTCTGCATTTTCTTTAAAAACTGCTCTTCAAATGGCGTTTTTTTTCGATACTTTTTCTGATACACTTCTAGTAATTGCTGTGCTTTCTGCGGCTGCTCAAAAACAACTAGACAGATATCCTCGCGGTCTCTCCATCCGTTCAATTCCCTTGCATCTGCCATTACCTCAAAATATTCAGTCGGCACACCTAGTCTTTGCAGCAGATAGTCACCTATCATTTTCTTCCATGGCGTGTCGCCATTTTCCATTTTCCTAAGCTCAGTTCTGGTGCAGACACCTCTTGATATTTTTTGTTCAGAGATGCCGCGGCGGCATCGCTCCTTATACATGAATTTTCCGCAATATTGGTTGTACCGCCGCAGCCATAGTAATTCCTCTTTGTTCATATATTATTATTCAATCCACACTCTTTTATCTAATGCCGGGCAGCTGATGCATACCTTTACATCTTCTTTTGGCTTTACATAGACAATCAATCTGCCGTTGTGTGTCTTTCTGTGTGCCTCGCAGTATGGCGTTAGGTCTGCTAAATCACCGTTTTCTAGTCCGAGAAGTGTTCCTCCTATTACCTCTGCCGTGATTTCCAGATCTTCTGCCGCAAGAACACCATTTTCATCGGTAAGTGAAACCTCGATCTGCATCACTTCTTCCTTATTTATAGTTTCTTCTGCATGCCATACATTTGCAGACAGCTCGACTGCTTTTCCTGCTGTCTGAATGCTGCACTCGGCTTCGCCGCACACTGCCTTAAGTACACCTGGCTCATAAGCAAAACGCCATTCGGTGCAGCCTTCTTTTTCAAGATATGTTCCATCGTGCAATGACTTTTCACCATCAATACCAACTATACTAAGAGAAATAGTTTCTTTTTGCACATTTGTGAAGACGCGTACAACGACATTTTCTCCGTCTGTATAATTCCAATGTGCATTCCACGGTCTCCACTCATGCTCATCACCATCATCTGGGCGTGTCAGGATACAAGCAAATGGTTCTGTGCTCCAGAATGCCTTTCTTCTATAGAAACCCGGCTTTTCAAGTCCTGCAAGATCCATTAAACCAGCTGATGAACCATGAATCGGCCATCCATGTGCCTCTCCAAGATAATCAATTCCTGTCCACAAAAACTGTCCGCTGATATATGCATTGTCGCGCACCGCACACCACTGCTCGTAGCCGCCGCCATTTTCGCTGCCTAAAAATGGCTTGTCTGGAAAACGTTTGTGGCTTTCCTCATACAGATGCTCTTTATAATTGTAGCCAACAACATCAAGTGCATCAAAAAATCCAATATGAGATGACAGTTCTGGGAAGGCTGCTGCTAATGTAACTGGTCTTGTGGTATCCTGTGTGCGCACAATCGCTGCCAACTCCTTTGCAATTACGCTAAGTCGCTCAGCATTTGGCTTATCCGGATCATACTGACGCTCCTTTGCCGGCTTGTTGGCATCGTTGTTTCCTGTCATAGTTTCAAATAGTGGATGGCAATATGGGTCATTCGGGTAGTCGATCTCATTTCCAATGCTCCACATAACGATGCTTGGATGGTTGCGGTCACGGCGTACCATATCGGCAAGATCACGCTCATGCCACTCTGGGAAATCTTCTGCGTAGCCCTCATGCTTTGGCGGATATACATTATGACCGGTAGACCACTTATTCTTCGGATTCTCCCACTCATCGAATGCCTCATCCATCATTAAAAGTCCAAGCTCATCACACAGATCATACAGCTCTGGCATATGCGGATTATGACTGCAGCGGATTGCATTGCAGCCGCCTTCCTTCAATTTAAGCAGTCTGCGAAGCCATACCTCACGATACATTGCTGCACCAAGACAGCCGCCATCATGATGAACACATACACCTTTAAACTTTGTTTCCTTTCCATTCAGGAAAAAGCCTTGATCAGCATCAAATGAAAATGTTCTGATACCAACGCGCTCTTTATCTAATACAATCACATTTTCATCTTCTTTTTCAAATGAAATGCAAAGCTCATATAATGATGGTGATTCACAAGACCAAAGCTTTGGTTTTCCAATCATTCCATTTAAATAGAAGGTTTTCTTCTCATGTGCCTCCATTGCAGCAGGTACTCTAGCAAAAACAACCGACTCCTCATCACTTCCACATAGCTTTAGACTAGCAGTCAATGTTCCAATCACGCGCTCATCCAGCTCATTTACAATCTCTGCATCTGCACAAACAGCCGCTGACTGCTCATCTGCTCTTGACACATTAAAGGCAACACCATTCCAGACAGCATGAACCTGCTCCTCCACTACAAGATATGCCTTGCGGTAAATACCAGAGCCTGTAAACCAGCGTGAATCTGCTAAATCAGTATGGCATACACGCACAGTAATCTCATTATCAATCGCGCCAAACTGAACAAAGTCAGTAATATCATAGCTGATCTGTGTATAACCATAAGGACGCTTTCCAATGTGATAGCTGTTGCACCATATTCTACTATTTTTATAGATTCCATCAAATACAACTCTCACGCGCTTTCCCTTATATGCTTCTGGAAGTGAAAAACGCACGCGATACCAGCCAATACCGCCGCTTAAATATCCAGTTCCGCTGGAATTAGTCTGCTCAAACGGCATGTGTACTGACCAGTCATGTGGCAGCGTAACGCTAGTCCACGCACTGTCGTCGTATCCTTTGTACCATGCCTGCGGCACCTCTCCGTAGTGAAATTTCCAGTTCTCGTTCAGTGTAATATATGTTCTATCCATGATTTTTTCTCCTATTAAAAAAGGGCAGACACATTACAATGTCCGCCCCAGCTTCATCAGCCGATATCCGGCTCATCTTTTAAGGTTATTGTTCCTGGCTGTTTGCCGTCTGTCTCGAATACGACGATTTCATTTCGTCCTTCTTTTAACAGCGGTGCCGGAATATAAAGTCTCTTCTGTGGTCCGATCTCCCAGAATCGTCCCAGATTAAATCCGTTTAAGAAAATGCATCCCTTACCCCATCCTTCGAAATCGAGGAAGGTATCTCCCTTTTGGTCCACGTCAAGCGTAAAGTGATAAAATGCCGGAAGTCCCTCTGTATAGCCCTTTGTATAATCGAGCTTTTCGATGTTGTCAAGCGGCAGGCAATACTCTTCCCAGTTTAAGTGAGTGTGACCGTTGATCTGTACGTGTCCGTCGATACCTTTTCTCTGATGCTCCATTCTTGGTCCGAAGTTTACGCGTCCCATGTTCTCAACAAGAATATCAAGCGGTGCACCCTTCTTAAAGGTAACTGGCTTTCCATCTTCCTTTGCAAAATCCTCTCCTGCCTTTGCCTCAGAAAGAAGCTGTCTGTCATAAAGCGTTACAAGCGGTTTCTGATCAACAAAGAGATTTGCACGGTCATTTGCCTCATACAAACGGATCTTTTCAAGATTCTGCTCTTTCTCAAGCTTTGTATGGTACAAAATATATCCATAATTTTGTCCTAAACGCTCCATAGAAGTCGGGAACTTGCATTTTACAGGTGCTGAAAGATCATCAAGAGATTCAAAGAGTCCAACTCTTGCATCATACTGTAAGGTTCCGTATGCTTTCTTCTCGATCTTTGTGCTGTATGTTACTTCCGGAATCGGTGCATACTTGCGGATAACTTCCTGATAGCGGCGATATTTCTCTGTGATATCACCAGCCTCTGTAAGCACACCATCATAATCATAGGAAGTAACATCTGGTGTCAGCTCATCATAATAATTAGATCCATTCATAAAGCCAAAGTTTGTGCCGCCCTCAAACATGTAAATATTGACATGGCCAAGCTCAAGCATCTTGTCAAGATCCCTTGTGCTCTCCTCTAAATTTCCTCTCATATGTCTGCCATTGCCCCAATGGTCAAACCAGCCAACCCAGAACTCGGTACACATTAAAGGACCGCCATTTGTATACTGCTTCAATATTTCAAAACGCTCCTCGGTGCGTGAACCAAAGTTTCCAGTCGGAAGAGCACCTTCTAAGTGACCACAAGAAAGAGACTCATGCATAGGTCCATCTGATGTAACAAGAGGTACAACAGTACCAAAATCGATCATGATCTGCTTCATTGTCTCAAGATACTCTGTGTCATCACCATAGTAGCCATACTCATTTTCTACCTGCATCATGATGACTGGTCCGCCATAGTTTACCTGAAGCGGTGCCAAAACCTTGAACAGCTCTTTATAATAAGAACGAATATGATCTAAGAACGGCTTGTAGCAGCCGCGAAGCTTCATGCCATCCTCTGCCAAAAGCCAAGCCGGCAGTCCGCCAAACTCCCATTCTGCACAGATATATGGTGATGGACGAATAATCACCCACAGACCTAACTCCTGTGCTGTTTTTACAAATTTTGCAATGTCGAGCATTCCGTCAAAATGGAACTCGCCCTTATTTGGTTCATGCATGTTCCAAGGAATGTAAGTCTCAACTGTATTGCATCCCATCGCCTTTAATTTTTCCAGACGATCCTTCCAATACTCCGGAACTACACGGAAATAGTGGATTCCACCAGAGATGATCTGAAATGGCTTGCCGTCCAGATAAAAATTGTCTTTGATCTCAAATGTATGTGTCATCATTGCTCCTCTTTCTAAATTATGTTACAAAAAAGAGCAGGATGACCAAAGGTCACCCCGCCCTTTACGCGTTTACTGACCCATTACTGTGGGTAGTTACTATTTTTATTATTCTGCGTCACCGTAAACTTCATCTAACTGCTTCTGAAGCTCTTCGATAACGATATCCATACCTGCATCCTTTAAAGCCTGCTGATACTCAGCAACGATCTCTTCTGCGGTGCCAGTGTACTTACCACTTGCGATCTGCTTCATGTAGTTTGTGTTAACCTCACCGATATTGTTGATGTAGGACTGAATGTCATCAACATTTGCAACAAACTTACCATAAGGATAACCAATTGATGCATCTTCTAATTCTTTATACATAACATCAATCTTGTCCCAATCCTTTGTAGCGTCACGGATCTCTAACAGATCGTTACGTCCCCACCAGAAGTTAGTTGTGATGGACTCAGTATCAGAATTATAGGATTCTGGAACAGTACGAAGACCTTCATCGTTTACATCCCACTGAACACCCTTCTGACCATAGTTGATCAGATCGTAGCACTCAGCATCATTTCTCAGTAAATCATAAACCATCAGAGCTCTCTCTGGGTTCTCAGAACCGTAGGAAACTGCCATTGCACCGTGAGTAATATTCAAAGCAGTAACATTCTTTTCTTCCTCGCCAAACCAGAAGAATCCAACCTCAGCACCCGGTACGTTCTCTGGAGTCTTACTTACAAGATCAGTCCAAGTCTGGGTATGATGCTGTTCAGCAGCGGTCTTTCCAATCTTGAAGTCCTCTCTATTATCAGCAGAAGTATTGTTCAGAACGTCTGTCTTCCAAACGCCCATCTCATCCCATTCCTTCATTGTCTTTGCAAACTCAACCATCATATCTGCATCAGTATAGAATGGGCTAACGATGGTGTACAGGTCATCCTTTGTACCTCCCCATAAAGCTGCTGCTGCAAGACCATCAATTGCTACGAAATCGCTGTGGGAAGAAACCCAGCCGCCTGCCATAGTTGCATATGCAGTACCATCAGAATCCCAAGGAGTTACGATACCAAGCTCATCCTTGTGCTCGCATACATACTTGAAATACGTAGTCATATCTTCCCAACTGTGAACGCCATTCTCAAGACCTGCCAGCTTTGCAAAATCAAGACGATATGCAAAACCATGATTTGTCCACTGTGCGTAGTTATCCTCTGGCATCAGATAAATGTTGTCGTTGTATTTACACAGATCCCAGTCTTCCTGCGGAACAGTCTCATAAGTAACTGGTGCGTACTTAGCAAGCATTTCCTCGTCTAACTCAAGGAAAGCACCATTCTTTGCGTTTGGCCATGCATCCAACCAGTCAGTAGCAGTACCAACTAAATCTACAGAACCATCCATACGAGCCAGAGTCAGGTTGTAGTTTGACAGACAGTCAGTCCAGCCAATGTAGTAAATCTGCAACTCTGCGTTAACCTTCTCTGTCAGGATTTCATTCAGCTCATCTAACATCTTCTGTGTTGCATCGTTTGTCGGTGCATCACCAGGAGTCATGTAATTGATAACTACATGCTCAGATGTATCAACATCTGCCCACTTCTCTGCCCAAACATCATCATAATTCGGAACCTCGCCCGTAGTTGCCTCTGCTGCTGCGCTTGTAACCTCTTCTGCTGCTGCGCTGCTAGACTCTTCCTCTGCGAATGCCGGCATTGATGCGAACATTGTTCCTACCATAGATGCTGCCAATGCGGATGCAAGAAACTTCTTCTTCATATAAAAATTCCTCCTTCTTTGTGCGAGTCTTCTCCTCGCTTGCTTTCTTTGTTAAGTATCTATTAATGCAGGCTTTCCTGCTATTAATCAAAAATCATTAGCCCTTTACGGCTCCGACGGTGATACCGCCGATAAAGTAGCGCTGTACAAATGGATAAATCAGAATAACTGGTCCAGTTGCTAAGATTGCATTTGCCATCTTAAGTCCATTTGACGGAAGATCGGACAAGTCAACATACTGACCTGCTACTGTACTCTTTAAGCTGTTTACCTTATTTACAACCTTGTACAGAGTATACTGCAATGGATAAACACTCATCTTCTCACTTAAAAACAGTGATGACTGATACCACTCATTCCAATAACCAATTGCAAGGAACAAACCGATTGTTGCAAGTGCCGGCTTTAACATTGGAAGAATCAATGCGGTGAAAATCTTCATATCACCAGCTCCATCAATCTTACCAGACTCGGTGATCTCATGAGGAATAGACTTTACAAAGTTCTTCATTAAAATGATCAGCCAAGATGACATCAGAAGCGGAAGCCATACTGCTAAGTAGTTATCCTGCAGCTTGTAGGTCTGTGTCATCATCAGGTAGTACGGAGCCAGACCTGCTGAGAACAGTGTGGTAAAATAGATGTAGAATGAGATTGCATTGCGGAATGGGAAATCCTTTCTCTGCAAAGCATATCCAGTCATGGAAATGATGCCCAGACCAACGAGAGTACCAGTTAATGTCATCGTAATAGTCAGTCCATAAGACTTCCAGATTGCACCACCCTGAATTACCATCTCATAAGCCTTTGTTGTAAACTGCTTCGGGAACAGCTGTGCTCCTTCTGTACGGATCACTTCCTCAGCTGTAAATGAGGTTCCAATAATAATCAGGAATGGTAACACGCAAGCCAACGCATAAAGTGTAACTACTACATATCCTATTGTACGGATTATGATATCGGAGCGATCCAGCTTGATTTTCGTACCTTTTACTGTCGATTTTGCCATTTCTTTCTCCCTCCTTAGAATAATGCGTACTCAGGATCGATCTTCTTAACAGCAAAGTTGCTTGCCATAACGATACAGAATCCGATGATTGACTGATACAGACCGACTGCAGATGCTGTTGAGAAATTAAAGTCTGTGATTGTACTTCGATATACGTATGTCTCGATAATATCAGTTGTCTCATATAACATTGGGTTTGTACCAACGATGTTGTAGAACAGACCAAAGTTTCCTTTTACGATACCGCCGAGTGCGAACAAAAGTAAGATAACGATTGTGCTTCGAAGACTTGGCAGAACAATGTAGCGAATCTTCTGGAAACAGTTTGCACCATCCACTCTTGCTGCCTCGATGATAGAAGTATCAATACCACAGATAGATGCGAAATAAACAACTGAGTTATAACCAGTTACCTGCCACAGATATACGACAATTAAGATTGGTGGCCATACACTCTTATCGGAATACGGCTGCCATTTTTCCATACCCAGCTTTACTAAAATACCATTGATAAATCCGGTATCGTAGTTTAACAGGTTGAATACAAGGAAACCAACAAGAACCTGTGAGATGAAGTATGGAAGGAACATCAATGTCTGTGAAACCTTCTTAAAATACTTATTGTGGATCTCGTTTAACAAAACTGCCATTAACATCGCAATGATGTTTCCTAAGAAGATGAAAGCCAAGTTGTAAAGAATCGTGTTCTTTGTCAGATCGAGGAGCTTTCCAGACTGCATTAGAAACTCAAAGTTTTTCAGACCCACAAACTTGCTTCCGAAAATACCGTCTCTGTAATTGTACTTAACGAATGCCACATAGATACCTGGGAGCGGCATGTAGTTAAATGCAAAGAAGAATACGATTGCCGGTACACACATCAGTGTCAGTATACGATACTTTTTAAGGTTATAGAAAAAGCCATGCTTTTTCTTGTACTGATACTGGGGTAAAGTTGATGTTTGCTTTGCCATGTTACCCTCCTTAATAATAATAAAGAATAAAATTTGAATTTCAGCCACTGCTGCGCTCGCGGTTATAAAGTTATTTTGACGCATTTATGAAACCGCTTTCATCTTTCTCATAAAAAAATAAATTCATGTCACATTATGTATATTTTCTATCAGAAAGGTGAGGTTTCATTCGTGCATTTCAACTATCCTTGCTGAAACCCTTTTCATAGCTTTATTATATATTTTTTATCTGATATGTCAACATATTTTTGCGCATTCTAACATCTTTGTAATAACTCACCAATATACAAGCCTTTTTATTATGCATATTTTACAATTAAAATAGGAGTGAACATATGTCACTCCTTGATTTCTTGTTATACTAGCCTATTTTGCCTATTTTCTGTCTTCCTTTGACCTTATGAAACCACTTTCATATTCCTCAAATATTTTCTTCAGGCACATGTGTGCAGGAATCTCTTACGCTAATACCAACCGGAACCATATAGTCCTCAGGGCATGTCTCGTTCTCTGATGCACGGATTGCTGCCTCTACAAGATGCTTTGCAAACTCTGTATAGTTGGCTCCTACTGATGTCAATGCCGGTGTCAATGCACCTGACAGGTACGTATTATCAAATGCTACTACTGAGATATCCTGCGGAACACGAAGTCCTTCATCGTGAATTGCCCTAAGTACACCTGCTGCCGTAAAATCGTTGATTGCCACTATTGCTGTTGGTCGATCTGGATTTTTTAAAAGCTCTTTCGTACAGTTGTAACCGCTGTCATTAGAATAATCAATGGAATCAAATACGTAATCTTCACGATATACAATTCCTCTTTGCCTAATCATTGTGCGATATCGCATACGCTTTTCCAGTGTAGACTTCGCATCCTTTCGTCCGCCAATTATTGCAATCTTTTCATGACCAAGACTAAATAAATAGTCCATCGCCAGATCCATGCTGCCGCCCTCATCAAGATGTATCTTACAATTTCTCACACCTACAGGACGATTTGTTGCTATAATTGGTGTGCTTTCCAAGATATGATTTAGCTGTTCTACATATTCTTCATCTACCGCAATTCTGTCTATTACACCGCCAACTACGATAATTGCATCCACCTGCTGCTCATACAACTTCATTAACTGCTTTTTTTCAAGCTCTGGATCACCCAACGACGTAAGCATCAACAGCAGATAGCCTGCTTTATCTGCTGCTTTTTCACATTCTGTCGCTACCGCTGAATAGAATGGGCTATAAATATCAGCAATCATTAGACCAATCGACCTTGTTTTTGAGTTACTAAGACCTTGTGCCAGCGCATTTGGTGTGTATCCATATTTTTGTATCACGCTTTGTACTTTTTCACGCTTTTCTTTACTGACTCTGGCGTTATTGGTCAGCACGCGCGAAACTGTTGCTGGAGATACACCAGCCTCTTTTGCGATTGTATAAATATTCGCACGCTCTTTTGCCATAAATGTACCATGCCTTTCTGTCACCCGCTGTGCAATTTTTATTCAAGCTGTCCTTTGCAAGCGGTTTCAAAACTCTTTTATTTAACTATACATGATATTTTTTTCTTTGGCAATGGGAAATTTTCCTATTTTCAAGGAAATTTGTGTTTCAACAGTTCACTCGTCCTGCAAGATCTGGACAAATTTCATGCTTGCATAGAAATTTGACAGATCAGCAGGACGAAGTGGACGCTACGAAAGCCCTTCGGTGCAGTGATTTCGTCGGCAGATCAAATAATAGCAAAAAACCACTGGAGATCATATCATCATTCCCCAATGGTTTTTATACAAATTTATAGTTTTTATGCGTTCTTGTAGCGACTGTACTCGTCTACGCAAAGAATCTTTCTTGCCAGTTCGACTTCTTCCTTGGTTGGAGTCGGTACACCTTCAAGACCATACTTGATTCCAAGCTCTTTCCATTTGAATACTCCGAGTGTATGGTATGGAAGTACATCGATACGATATACATTATTTAAGGTGCTGATGAACTCATGAAGTTTTGTCAGTGACTCTTCGTCGCTGTTGATGCCTGGTACAAGCACGTGACGGATCCAGATTGGCTTATTGATATCGGAAAGATATCTTGCCATATCAAGGATATTCTCGTTTGTCTTGCCAGTCAACGCCTTGTGCTTTTCTGGATCAATATGCTTTAAATCAAAGAGAAGCACATCGGTATTTGTCATCAGTTGCTCTAACTGTCCGAAGAATGGCTCTTTTCTCGTAAATGGCTCTCCTGCGGTGTCGATACATGTATTGATCTTTAACTTCTTTGCCTTTGCAAAAAGATCGTTCATAAACTCCATCTGTAAAAGTGGCTCTCCTCCACTTACAGTGATGCCGCCCTTGTCGCCCCAATAATTTCTATAACGAACTGCCTTTTCTAAAATTTCGTCAGCTGTTAAAAGCTGTACGTCTTTCTTTGCCCATGTATCTGGATTGTGGCAATATTTACAGCGCAAATTGCAGCCATTTAAAAATACGAGATAACGAACTCCTGGTCCGTCTGCAGAACCAAAAGATTCCAAAGAATGAACAATGCCTTGAATCATAATATTTTTTTCCTTTCTTGTCTTGTTTTATAAATCACATTTACTATCATTTTCGTTTGTAGTAAAACAGGCGGGAGTGCCAAAGCACCCTCCGCCTGTATTAGTTTTATAAATTTACAGCAAATCTATTCTGATTTGTTCAGATCGAAATCAATCGAGTCTGTCACTACTCCTAATTACAGGAAGGAATGGCAAGTTCTCTTGATAACGTCGTCCTGCTGCTCCTTGGTCAGATCGATGAACTTAACTGCATAACCAGATACACGGATTGTGAAGTTAGCATACTCTGGCTTCTCCGGATGTGCCTGGCAATCCAGAAGCTTCTCAACACCAAATACGTTTACGTTCAGGTGATGAGCACCATTTGCAAAGTAGCCATCCATAGCCTGTACAAGGTTGTTTACGCGCTCTTCATCAGTGTTTCCAAGTGCACTCGGGTTGATGGTCTGGGTATTGGAAATACCATCCAGAGCCCACTCGTATGGCAGCTTAGCAACAGAGTTCAGAGATGCAAGCAGACCGTTCTTCTCAGCGCCGTAAGACGGGTTAGCACCTGGAGACAGTGGCTCACCAGCTGGACGACCATCCGGAAGAGCACCAGTAGCCTTACCATAAACTACGTTAGAAGTAATGGTCAGGATAGAGGTTGTCGGCTCAGAGTTACGATAGGTGTGACGCTTCTTGATCTTGGTCAGGAACTGTCTTAACAGCTCTACAGCGATGTCATCTGCACGATCATCATCGTTACCGTAGCGTGGGAAGCCTCCCTCAATCTCATAATCAACAACCAGACCGTCCTCATCACGTACAGTCTTAACCTTTGCGTACTTAATAGCACTTAAGGAGTCAACTACATGAGAGA
>OIWK01002898.1_pt1 | contig 12855 bp, 15 predicted proteins | sample 1587401 | NCBI WGS metagenome assembly OIWK01 (sample SAMEA3888911, study PRJEB22519) | human gut metagenome | biome: human gut; feature: human-associated habitat; material: faeces | place: Denmark | collected 2009
ATTTATGTTGTTAAAAATGGAGATAAAATTGAAATCTCCTTAACAAGAAAATCTGTAAATAAATTACAGAGAAAATCAAAAACCAAGACAGTTGAGACTGAGTTAGTTGATGACACTGTTACTGATACTAAATCAGTCTAAATTCTATATTATAGTTTGTTTGTGTGTTTTATGGGGATAGGACAGGCTATAATAAAGTCTATTCTATCCCCATTTTTTACGATTTCGGAAATACATAAGCAAATTATATTATATAGAAATGGAGTGACTAATTATAAAGTTTAAAACTCTTAAAGAAGCTGAATCCGTATATGGAAAAGGATCTTTAGTTGGAATATCAAAAATTGACCAAATTATCTTTTATACAAGGCATGGGTTACAGCCAGAACTCACTCTTCCATCTGATAAAGTTGACGGTCATATTGTATGTTGGTTTCATAAGAATAAAACAAAACTTATTTATCAAAGATGGAATGAAGAACGACTAAAAAATAATGAATAGGTTGTTAAAGATAATTAACACAAAAGTAGATGACATACCTGTGAGGACGAATTGGATGTGAACAAAGAACAATAGTCAGGAAGGTCTGCTACTCTCCTATTCAGATTGGAGAAATTATGAAAAAATTGAATTTAAAAGGTGTTACATCTGAAGCGGTTGCTGGCGTATTAATTTTAATCATAGCACTTGTAAATGCCGTGTTACAAATGTTTGGATATAATACGCTTCCGATTGCTGATGCTGATGTTTCAGAAATTGTTTCTACTGTATTTTTAATTGGAGCTACATTATATAACACATGGAAGAATCGCAATGTAAGCTCTGCAAGTCAGACTGGTCAGAAAGTTGTAGATGCGATTAAATCTGGAGAATTACTTGTTGAAGAAGTAGACGAATTATTGGCGAAAGTTCATAAGTAGCCGGGAAGGATTGGTGCTTATGAATGGAAGATTTGCAAAATTTATTTAATTTGGATTTTGCATCAATAATCATGGGTCTTTTTATTATTATTCTTGGTATAGATAAAATTGTGTCTTTGTTAAAAAAGGTTAAAGACAATTTACGAATCAAGCTTGGTTATGAAGAAGACAAAGAATCTATCGTAGATCGCATTTCAGTTTTAGAGAGACATGACAATTGGCAATACAAAGAAATTTCAAAAATATCTCAATGTGTTACAGATATTGACAAAAGAATGCTGGATAAAGATATTGATGATATGCGATGGGAGCTTTTGGATTTCTGTTCTGCTTTAACATGTGGGCGTAAATATAATAGAGAAGCTTTTGATCACATATTCAGAATTTATGAAAAATATGAAATGATACTTAAAGATAATAAAATGACAAATGGATTTGTTGATGAATCAATGAATTATGTAAAAGAAGTTTATCATAAAAATCTCGAAAATGGTAAATTTTGAAAATAATTATGAAAGACCGGTTTCAAGCGAAGCCGGTCATATTAAATGAGGTGAATATTTATGTTTAGAAAATTATATTCACGTTTTATTGATAAGATTGTAGAACGTGTCAAGAGAGATCTAAAAGAAGATCTTGTGAGTGATATAATGAAATTAGGAATTATAAATAGGGAATAGTTTATTTATTTTCTATTTCTATTACTTTTTCGAAATATTTTTGTACAACGTTTATTGCTACATCTGCAACAGCGGATGCGATAGGGCTATCATCTTCTCCATTTTACTTTGTTACTTCATCATAAACTTTATCAGAGATTTTCTTAAGATCATCTTTTGTAATTTTCATAATTAATTACCTCCGTTTTATTTAAATTATACTATAAATCAAATGTCTTTACCATATATGTTCAGTCATATGGTAAGGGCATTTTTAAATTGGAGAGTAGACCAGACTGAACACTACTCTCCTGCTCTTATGAAAGGAATGATAAATATAGCTGTTAATGAAGGGAAACGCTTTGAACAGAATTGGAAGAATTCTTGTGAGAAGTATCCTAATATATGGATATATAGGTTAAAAGATAACGCTGCTAGTTTTGGAGGAGGAAGCAACACAAGATTTACCAGTCATAATATGTGTGATTATATTATGTTTGAAGATGATACCAGAACGTTATATGCTATCGAATGTAAATCAACGAAAAATACATCCGTCCCACTATCAATGATTAGGCAGAATCAAATTGATGAATTATCCGATGCCGGAAAACATAATCTAGTTGCAGGCTTTTTGATCAATTTCAGAAATAAAAATAATGATACATATTTTATAGAGATTGGGGATTTTAATCAAATGCTTTTAACATTAAATAAGAAATCATTTAATATAAAAGACCTTGAGAGAAATAATGCAATCTATGTTGATTCGGAATGTAAAAAGATTAATCATGTATATGAAGTAAAAAAATTTATTTCTGAAACTCATCTATAACTGTTTACTTCTCTTCTATTTGGTGATACTCTAAGAATACAAATTCATAAAGTATTCAAGGAGGTTTTACTATGGCAAGAGGTAAGCGCAAGGTTACGGAAAGAGATTATGAAAAACTAATTTCTTCGACAAAAGAATGTATTGAGAATCTTGAGATAAAATCTGTAGAGATTAAAGAAGAATTAAAATCTAAAAAAGATGAATTAAAAAAGCTTGAAAAGGATTTCAAAAGTTATAAGATTCAGAAAGCCGAAGAAGAAAAGCGTCAACAGACACAAGAACTTGCCAAATTACTCATGGAGTCTGGTTTGAGTTTAGACGAAATTAAAGAAAAACTTGTTAAGAATACTAAAAAGAAAACAGAAAAAACAGAAAACGTTAAGTCTGTTGAGAAAGCAGATGAACAAAAAGAAACTGCATAGATATAGAGAATATATAAGAGTCTGTTTCCAGACTCTTATTTTTGTGTAGAAAATTATTATAGTTTAAAGGAGATTTTATTATATGACAAAAAAGAATTTAAAAATTAAAGATACTATCACAATGGTAGATAAAGTAAATGCGATTGAAGCGATTGTAAATTCTGCTTTTGATGAAGATGGATCTTATACTCCTTATTATGTAGATATTAAAAAGGTAGAAGTTATTGTCGATTATTTCTTAGAAGGAATTGAATTGGCTGATAATGAATATACTTATGAAGTTGCGATGAATGATAAAGATGTAAATAAGCTTGTAAGCCGTTTCTTCTATAATATTGAAGAATCTGACAAAGCAACGAAAGAAAATGAAAAGAATGCAGAATATATTTCTATTATGAATGATGTTATGGCTAATGCTGGAAATAAAATTGAGTTTATTAAGCAGGAAGTAATTAACTGTACATACATGAAAAATGAATTCTATACTAACTTCAATACTATGGTATCAAATGTAAATAAAGCAATCGAAAATTTTTCTAATCTTGATTTGTCTAGACTGGATGAAGATACTATTACTACTGCTCTTGGAATTATGAATCAGTTGAAAGACAAAGAGCTCACACCAGAATTAATTACCGATGTAATTAAAAATGCTGTTAATTTTGAAGTTCCGGAGACAGAAATCTACGAGGGACAGAGAAAACATATTGAAGAACAGAATACTCGTATTAAAGAACAGGAACAGGAAATTATCGAGCTAAGAAAATGGAAACGTGATAACGAAGTACGTAATGTTCTGAATGATAAAAAATAAGGTGATTATATGAAACATGTATTTACTGATCCACAAGCTCTTTTGGCAGAATTAAGTAAAGAAATGTTATCTGCTATGCAAGAGGTTGATGCCAAAGGTAAGGCAAAAGCAAAAGCAAATGCAAAACAATTTTATAGCCAAGGAAGTCCAAAGAGATATAACCGTACAGGTAAATATGGCGATGCTCCAGATAGCACAGGTGCTCAAGGCGGAGGCGGTCATGTATCGACAGAAATATATATGAATGAATCTAGTCATGGATATACTACTGGTACTTTCTCTGCTAGAGAAGTTTGGGAAGCTGCTGAAAATCATACATCCGGAGTTCTTGGTAAGCCTGGGCGATGGGCACAAACAGAGCAAGATATAGAACAGTTGGCAAATGAGATATTTGCAAAACATTTTAATTAAATTATAGAAAGAATATAAGAAAGGCTCATAGCACGCCTTTCTTTTTTTGTTGGAAAAAATATGAAAGGAGTGCAAAATGGGTGACTTTAGAATTAAAGTTCAGGCAGATTTAGATGCAAAAGATCTGACTGCGAAACTAAATGCGTTAAAAAAAGATATAAAGATTCCTGTTCAATTAGATATTAAAAATTCTGAATTAAAGGCTTTACAATCAAGTATTAAAGAACTTGGTAAAAATGTAAAATTAAATGTAGACGCTTCAAAAGGTGAATCTGCTGTTAAAAAGATTTCTTCAGAAATGAAGCAGATGGAAAAGTTTAAATTTAAAATTGAGACAAAAGGATTAGAATCTGATTTAAGCAAGATCCAGAGTCAGATGAGTAAATTCCAAACACAAGCCTTTACATCTGCTCAAAAATCACAGTATTCTCAGATACAAGAATCTTATAAAATGTTGGAGTCCATGTCTAAACAAATGGAGTCCAAAGGAAGTAATTTAAATTCGAGTGACGTTGCTGCTTACAATAAACAATTGGCAACAACAAAAAATCTTGTTTCTACACTAACAAATGAATTGTCTGGTATGGCTACTTCTGCTGAACGAATTCGATTTGGTAATCAAGCACAAAATTGGTTAAATCAAAATACAAAAGCTACAAAGGAAGCAAGAGCGGAGATTGAAGATTATATTGCGAGAGTTAAAGATGTTAATTCTGAAATGTCAAAAGGTGATTTTAACTCAATTCGAAACAATGTAAAGTCTATACAGTCTGAAATGACAGAAGCCGGAAAAGTCGGAAAATCTTTTTCTCAAGAACTTGGTAGAGGATTTAAACAAATTGGAGAATTTGCTTATACATATGGAGCAATTCAACAGATTGAGACATGGATAACAGGTGCAGTTGGTGAGTTAAAAGAAGTCGATAGCATTTTAACCGAGATTTCTAAAACATCCAACTTAACAAATACACAATTAAAACAACTTGGGTCTGATGCATTTGATCAAGCAAGTGTTTATGGTAAAAAAGCATCTGATTATTTGCTTGGTATTCAGGAAATGTCTCGTAGTGGCTATTACGGAAAAAATGCTGAAAACATGGCAAATCTTAGTGTGCTTGCACAGGCTGCCGGTGACTTAACATCTGATACGGCTAATAGTTATTTGTTGGCTTCTAACGCTGCTTATAATTATCAAGGTAATGTTGAGAAATTAAATGCTGTACTCGATGGACAAAATGAGATTAACAAAATGGTTTCGCTATATGGAAACATATAGCTTCATAGTTGGCTTTTATCCTGGAATATCCAGAGATGGACAACCGGGAGGATAAGTTATCATATGATAACCCCCTAACGACTAAGTTGTAATATAGCGATATATTGCACACGCCGACCTCGATGGGAATAGCCCATCTTCTACTGTAGTCCACAGAGAACCTAACGTTTTGCGAGGGAGAAGATATAGTCTGCTCTTACGTTATAATCTAACAATGAAACGTAAGAATCAAGAAGAAATTCTTGATCGCCATAATGTAATGCTGAGTAGCATTATGGTCAGTAGCATATTTTATGCGAAAGTAACAGTACGCACCAACAAGAACTCAGTATCTATGGAAGATATGGCAGCAGCTACTACAAAAGCTGCATCAATGGCTTCTGAAATGGGTGTTGCTGAAGATAGTCTTTCTGCAATGATTGGTACTATCGAAGCAAGGACAAAAGCAAGTGGTGAAGAAGTTGGTACTGGTATTAAATCTTTGCTTATCAATTTGCAGAATATCAATAATAGCAAGATTGTAAGCACATTAGATAAAGCCGGAATATCAATGACAGAATTGAAAGATGGAGTCGAACAAATGCGCGATCCTATTTCAATTCTTGAAGATTTACAAAAAGTATTTAACTCTCTTGATGAATCTGACCCGCTTCGTTCAGAAATTTTGACTAATATTGGTCAGAAATACCACGCAAAGGTTTGCGTGGCAGTACAGAAATGTGCTGCATGAACATATTTAATTGCAGGTAATGCGTAAAGCCTTACACCACAATAGCAGAGACAATCATGCTATGAAGGTGCGAAAGTAGAAACAACGTAAGGATGATATATGGTTAAAAGCCTAAGTATCAAATTTACTGATTTTATATAAATCAGGAATTGCTGTTCTTGCAACGAAGCACTCTAACGTATCCCGAAGATCATTCGGTACTTGAGGCGAGGGTGAACGTTCAACGACTATCCCCATGTCGGGATTTGGAAATATTTCTATATGAAATTATAAAATAAAGGTGGAAATCCTGAATATCCAAATCAAAAGGAGTACGGCTTAATCGTAAATGAAGTCGGTGAGAATCCGTTAAATGGAAAAGGTATGACTGCTACTCTTTTATTTTTGAGTGTGGTTAAGAAATAGTCTTAGCATCTTGGGAAACCAAGAGAATATAAAATTAATAAGATGTTGCGAATCTTATTTAAAATAATTGAAACCAACTTTCCGCCCTTTTGTCTGGATGGGATGACTATGAAAAAATGGTCAAAGAATACTCTGAAGGAACTGGATCGGCTGCGGAAGAAGCTGAAAAATCAGCAAATAACTGGGAAGGTAGTATAAATAAACTTTCCAATGCCTTTACATCACTTGTTGGAAATTTTGCTAATAGTGATGTAATTATAACTGCTACTAATGCTTTGACAGGATTTGTTAAGGTGTTAGATGTATTGACACAGAATCCATTAGTAACTGCTGGTATTGCAGGTACAGGATTTGGTGCTTTTAAATTCTTTAAAGACTTAGATGAACTCAGAAATCACAGAGTTTCCACTATGAATTTTCCTATATTAACATATCCTATAGTGGGTCTAGCCGACATAAGAAATATAGCATAATGGCGTTATATTTCAAGTGGCGGAGCATGATGTGTCTTAAAGTTCTTACATCATAGAGGAGTATATCGCTTGAAACCTTGTTAAACCAATTATACTAAAGCGCATGTCCGTGAGGAATAACGTAAATGTTAGGGAAACCGAAAAAAATAATTGGATGTATATGAATAACAATATGAAAATATTGTGACTTCTAAGTGCTATATAGATAATATATATGAGAGGTAATAAGCAGGACAATATCTGACATAATGGTATATGGTGACATATTTTACAGATAGTATCCCCAGAGACATACCCATCCTCGGAGAGAATAATTGCCATAAATATTATTCATCTTTTAAGGTATAGTGCATATTGCGATTTAGAAAAGTTTAAGTAATATGTTTGTTGCACTATATATGTAACAACCAAGTGTGGCGTAGAAATACGTATTATAAAACTTCCGATACATTACTATCGATAAAGTGATGAAATTATTCTTTTATAGAGAATAAATAACTGTAAACAATAATGGAGATTAGATATTTTTCTAATCTCCAAGATATAATATCGTGTCTCAGACCAGTCATAGTTTGAGATAAAGTAATTATAATGTATTTTTCTCTAGGTGTAAACATACATTCAGAAAATAAGTTAAACGGTTAATTGTATGAAGTTCGGATTTTTACATAATTCTCTATATGCAAAAGCAAGCGCATCTAGAAATTGTGCATTTGATGGACATTTGTTTGGAATATAACCGAATATTGGTTTTAGAATATCTTTTTGTTCATTAAAAAGATGTCGCACGACTGTACGAATGTTTGATTCTACGACCGTTGTAGATGTATGGAATTTCTTTGCAATGGAAGGATATATGTCTTTTGTGATAAGATACATCTCATCATCTTCCACTTTGTTAATTAATTCAATCGCATATTTGATGTATCGGTATCCTTTGTACCTCAGACTTATGCGACAGATAAATAAAAAGTCATCAATTTTCATATAAATCACCTCATAAGTAAAAGATATATTAATAATATACTATATTTAGCATACATTTCAAGATGTGACGTGCTAAGATTGTGTTAAGATGTTGGTGTTAAATGTGTCAAATATGATTAGATTAATATGTTTAATGGCAAAAATCACAATAAAACTATTACATTTTTGTATATTATTTGTGTAGTATTTTCCCCATGGATCGGGTATAATATAAGCAAGAAAACAAAAGTTTTCTTATATACGTTTCACAATGTACGCCAAAGAAACATTGTATTTTGAGACAAACGTACTTCGCAATGTGTACCGAATTACATTGTATTTTGAGACAAATTCCTTTCACAATGTAGGACAAAGAAACATTGTAGAGGAGTGGTTCTGTTTAACAGATCACTCCTTTTTTGATACATAGGAGAAAAATGAAAGAACATGCTTTATATTTTGGGAAAAATGAGTATTATGAAATAATCAGAAGGAATAGTGGAACATGGAATGATTCAAAGGAAAGACCAATTGTATGTTTGATGAAATCCATAGAACACGAAAAGTTATATTGGGCTATTCAAGTTGGTAATTATTATCATAGAAATGAAGCTGCACGAGAAAGATTAGAAAAATATCTTGGAAAAGATAAAAAGAATATACAATCTTGTTTTTATCATGTTGGAAATACAAATGAAAAATCTATTTTCTTTATAAGTGATGTTATACCTATTACTGACAAATATATAGAACGGGAATATTTGAATAAAACAAGAAAGGTTCATGAGATAAAAAATAAAAAATTGTTAAATGAATTGGAGTATAAACTTAGTCGTATATTATCGTTTGAAAACAATAAACCAAATTATTTCCGTCAACACATTACAGACATTAAAACTTATCTGTTAGAAGAATTGAGACAGGAAGAATTACAATTTCAAGAAGAAAACACAGAAGAACAAATCCAAGAATCAGAGCAGTAATCACACTGCTCTTTTATTATGTCTAAAAAGAAAGAGTAGAGAAAATTTTACCCTCTACTCTTCTATTCTTATATATGGTCAACCCATTGTTCTTCATATAATGTCCAAACATAAAAGTTTGTATCATATTTTATTTGTTCTTCCAGAGATATCCATTTACTTGTGGTTGTCCCTATCATTCTTTTTATAAAATATTTCACTTTATCTTCATCAAAGAACATATAATCTTTATATGAATTCATAAAAGGATAAGGTTTGAAATTACGGATTGCTTTATCATTTTTTCGATATAATATTAACATGTTCTTTCGGTAATCTATTAATAGAGCATATCCAGATTTCTTCATTATTTTATATAAGTGATTAACTATTGATTGTAAATTGTCTATTGAATCTTCTATTTTAGCGATCGAAATTAAATCATCATCTGAAAATGTAAAATTCTTGTCAAACAAAGCTTTTGCACCAATCCTTATCATGAAGTCGGATATCAAAATATTCATTCTTAAATAATCATCATATCCTTGCTTATCGTATGTTATATGGATAGATGCTTCAGTTATTTTTGCAATGTAGCTATGAAGTAATTTTCCTTGTTTTAAAATGGTATTAATATTATCCTTTATGAAATCAGCACTGCAAATAGCTTGAATGGTATCTTGTTTATAGATTCCATTATTGTCCTGTATTTGTTTTAATATCTTCGAATTGTTCATTTTTAACCATTCGACTTCTCTTCTATTACAAACAAACGAATTATTTTTATTGTTTTCTATGTGCTCATTTATAAGTAACTTCAAATTGTCATAGTGATTATAGTTTATTTTAAACAATTCGAACACGGAACATCTTGTTGTATATATTTTCTTTCCGGTATTAACATATGTTGTATATATTTTACGAATACGTACAATTGTCTCATCTAGATCTTCTTGTAGCTTAGTTGATAAAGCGATAGGAATTGAATCTTTATATTCATCTAATTCAGAAAGGATATTGTCTATATCAGGAATTTGATCATGAAATTCATTTCTTCTAGCAATTATTTTATGGTTGTTCTTAATTCCAGATAATTGTTTGTGTTGTTCTATATATCCAGCCATTCCAGGGAATTTTGTTATACAGTGAGATCCAACGTTTAATACTTCATTATTTAAACGATTTCGAATAAAGTAAATATATTTATTTGGTGTGTTACATAATTCGCATCTTGTAATCTTATCTGGGTCACTTTCACTGACATTTTCAGCATACCATTCTTTAATTACAGTATCAATAAGTGTCTTCTTGTTATATGTCAGAGCTGCTTCGCCTTTACTGTTTAGATGCAAATTTTCTAAAGTAATTGCTTTTGGATTTTTTAGTTCGCAAAGAATTTTATACAAATTTCCATACAAATCTTCTTTCTTTGGTTCTTCACTGTGTTTCAGAAGGTTTATCTCGTCTAATGTTAATATCGTTTTTGACATAAATTTTACCTTTAAAAATCGCTATCACAATTATTACAGTGCCATTGTTTACCAATCTTCTTACTTGCAATACCTGTTAATGCAACAGATGTGGCTCTACTTGCGGTGGATATCTTTTTAGTATTTCTGCTATGGCAATAAGGACACTGTGCGTTATTGAGATATTTTTGATGTTTTTCAATTGAAGCAAGTTCTGCCTGAATTTGTTCTTCTTTCTTTTGTTCAAGATATTTATCGTAATCTTCTTTTGCAAGTTTGAGTTTGGATTCATCTTCAAAGTGTGCATATAAAATACCAGCAGTTATTAATAATAAAACAAATGCTATTAAGCCAAAGAAGAAAACAATGCCTTCGGTGAATGTATCCCATCCAAGATGAGTAAATATAATTGACGATCCAATACATAATATAATATATATTAAAATCCATAAAGTGCATTTGGTAAGTAGTGATTTATTATTCTTCAGCACTTGTTCAAGTCTATTTATCTCATTTAGTCTTTTAACACTTTCTTTATTATCCAAAGAAAATCCGCAATTTGGACAAATTGAAGATTTGGCAGAAAATAATTTATGGCATTCTGGACATTCAATTTGTTTCTCATCTTCTGTCTTTTGTTCAATTTCTTTTTGTTTACGTTGATCTTCTATTATTTTTTGTTTTTCAATATTTTCTTGTTTCTTTTTAATTTCTTCTAAATGAGCTTTTATATTGTAACCACACTCAGGACATTTTTCTGCCGAGTCAGAAACGTTAGATCGTCCGCAATTTGGACAACTTATTAATGCCATATTCTTAATCCTCCAATGTATCTTAGTTAATTTATTATACCACACTGCTGTATAAAAATATAGGAAAATCTTTTGAAGATACAGGAATAAAAGAAATTCCGGATTTGATTAAGAAGTCCTTTAAAGGGAATCTAAAAAATAGTACAAAAAAAGATTTATTGTCAACAATAAATGATTTGGATGATATTATTGATGTTAATAGATTTTTTAAAAATAAAAATATAAACAAAGACCTTGCGAAAAAATTATTGGGCGAGTCAAAATTCTCAGATGATTTAGAAAAACCATTGTCTAACGCAAGTAAAGCTGCTTCAGAAACAGCAAAAGATTTAGAAAAGGTCGGAGAAGCATCAAAGAGTGTATCTAATGTAGCTTCTGATCTTGAAAAAGTTGGCAGCGCAGCAGAAGCATCAGCAGATGGCGTTACAGTATTAAAAGCTGCAACTGAAGGTTTAGAATCAGGAGAGGCAAGTGCAGAAGGTCTTGGAACTGCTTTTAAAGGTCTTGGTATCTCTATTTTATCTGCTTTACCTGCAATAACTGCAATCGGAGCTGGTATTGTAGGATTAGTAGCAGCATATAAATACGTGACTAAATTTGATACTGCCGTAGAAAAAGCTGAAACATCTCAGTCTAATTTTGAGCAGACAAAATCGGAATTATCTTCTCTTCAAGATGAATTAGATAGTACAAAAGATAAAATAAAAGAGTTGAAAAGTAGTGATAAACTTACAATTGCAGATCAAGCACAACTTTCTACTCTAAAAACGCAATCAAAAGAGCTTCAAAGACAGATTGATTTAAAGAAAAAACTTTCTGATAAACAGTCTAATAAGGCTGTAAAAGATGCAATGGATGCTCTTGGTGTAAAAACATTTATAGACCATACATCGGGGCAAAAAATAGTTTCAAGTGGTCACGGAGATGTTCAAACTAATGTAAAAAGAACACAGTATAAACAGACGGATATCGTTACGGCTGCAAAAAATGAAGTTAAAGAACTTAACAAATTAAAAGAAGAACGAGAAAAACTTCTTGACGATTATGACAAGGCAAAAACTGATAAAAAGAAAGATTCTATAAATAGTGATATTGAAGCCAAAGAGAAGGAAATCTCCAAGTACGAAGATACTGTAGAGAAGAAAATTCAGAAGATCCAAAAGCTTAGAGATAACTTCTTAGACGAAAATGACAATCTTAAATCTGGTCTAACTTCTAAACAACAAGCAATGTATAACAATCTCACAAAAGTTTTAGATGATTATACAAATAATGACCCTGTGGCTAAAAAGGCAGCTGCCTTAGAAAAGATTTGGGATAATAAAGATTTCGCTAAGGCGCAACAATCTCTTGTTGATAAAATTCGTCAAGGTCAAGATATATCTGTTGATAGTCTAAAAAAAGATTTCCCTGAATTAGTATCCGCTTGTGATAAAGCCGGTATTAGTGTATCTGATTTAAAAAATGAACTTGACGCACTTGGACAAAGCAGTTCCGGAGTAACCAAGCTTGAAAATGATTTTGAAGAATTTCAGACGACCGCTGTCGGTGCGATTAATTCTGTTGATGCATTAAATGCAGCACTTGCAAACAACGTGTCCGGAAAGGGTCTTGGAATTGAGTTGGATGACGAAGGGAATATCACCGGAGACTTAGTTGATATTAAATCTGCATTCTCTTCTCTTGATGGATACGACCCT
>OIWK01002901.1_pt1 | contig 12846 bp, 5 predicted proteins | sample 1587401 | NCBI WGS metagenome assembly OIWK01 (sample SAMEA3888911, study PRJEB22519) | human gut metagenome | biome: human gut; feature: human-associated habitat; material: faeces | place: Denmark | collected 2009
TAAAGATTGGTACGAAGAGAGAGTTCAAACTTACTCTTGAAGACGACAACGCCATCGGAGAAGTTGTAGTCGTTGGTTATGGTCAGCAGAAGAAGGCATCTGTCGTAGGTGCCATCACCCAGACCACAGGAAAAACGCTGGAGCGTGCTGCGGGTATCAGTGATATCGGAGCAGCTCTGACTGGTAACCTTCCTGGTGTTGTTACCACTGCATCCAGTGGTATGCCAGGTGAAGAGGAACCTCAGATTCAGATTCGTGGTGCTTCTTCTTGGAACAACTCTTCTCCTCTCGTTTTGGTGGATGGTATTGAACGACCAATGTCAAGTGTTGATATGCAGTCTGTGGCTACCATCTCTGTATTGAAGGATGCTTCTGCCACCGCCGTTTATGGTGTGAAGGGTGCGAATGGTGTCATCCTGATTACCACCAAACGTGGTTCTGAAGGCAAGGCTCAGATTAGCGTTACTGCTAATGCAGTAATGAAGATTCCTTCTAAACTTCCAAGTAAGTACGATTCTTATGATGCTCTCGTGGCAAGAAACACTGCCATCGAGCATGAGTTGAACATCTCTCCAGGCAGTTTCGACAAGATGGAACCGATGAGTTTCATAGAGAACTATCGCAACCAGACTACACTGGAGCAGCGTGAGCGTTATCCAAATATAGATTGGCAGAAGTATTTGTTCAAAGACTATACCATGTCTTACAATGCCAATGTCAATGTAGCGGGTGGTACCAAGTTTGTGAAGTATTTCGCAGGTTTAGATTTCGTGTCAGAGGGTGACCTTTACAAGAACTTCGGCAATGGTCGTAATTATAATACAGGTTATAGCTACAATCGTGTGAACGTTCGTTCTAATCTTGATTTCTCTATTACGAAGACTACTTTGTTCAAGGTAAACCTTGCAGGTTCCAATGGCGTACGCAAGGCTCCTTGGGTAAACAGTAGCGATGGATATAATGAATGGCAGGTAAGCCAGCAGTGGTCTGGTGCTTACAATATCGCTCCTGATGCCTTCATGCCTAAGTATAGTGATGGCTCTTGGGGATATTTGCCAGGTACTACCAATGTTACCAACTCCGCTCAGCAGGTATCTCTCGGTGGTACGATGAATTCCACAACCACTCGCATCACCACCGACTTCGTGTTGGAACAGAAACTTGATTTCATTACCAAGGGTCTTTCTGCTCGTGGTATGATTTCTTGGGACAATACCTTTGTGGAGAAGAATCGTGGTATTAATGATATGAACCATGATCCACAGTTGAAGTGGATTGATCCTCATACAGGAGCCGTTTCTTACAAGAATGCATACGAGTCTTATGATCAGTTCGACTATACAGTGGGTAACAAGTGGACCGTCAGCGGGGGTGAGGTCAACAACTCGGCCACTCAGCGTAACCTCAACTATCAGGCACAGCTTAACTGGGCTCGCACTTTTGGCAAGCACAGTGTGAGCGCCATGGGTCTTTTCGGACGACAGGAGTATGCTATGGGTGCCATGATACCTTCTTATCGTGAAGACTGGGTGTTCCGTACCACATACGATTGGAACTCTCGTTACTTCTTCGAGTACAATGGTGCTTATAATGGTTCAGAGAAGTTCTCTCCAGACAATCGTTTCGCATTCTTCAGCTCTGGTGCCCTTGGCTGGATGATTTCCGAAGAGCCATTCATGAAGTATCTTCGTGAGCACAAGATTGTGGATATGATGAAACTCCGTGCATCTTATGGTGAAATCGGTGATGATAACGTAGGAGACCGCTTCCTCTATATGAGTCAGTGGGCATACGGTGGCAAGACCAATATGGGAACTACCGTGAGCGACAAGGAATCCATCTATACTTGGTATCGTGAGTCATCAGTAGGTAACCCTAACGTACATTGGGAGAAAGTGAAGAAGGTGAACTTCGGTCTTGATTATGGTTTCTTGGGCGGCTTGTTTACCGGTGCCGTAGATTTCTTCCATGATACTCGTACCGACATCCTTGTGCTTGGTAACTCTCGTTCTATGCCATCATATTTTGGACAGACCGCTCCTGCAGCCAATTTAGGTAAGGTAACGACCAGTGGCTATGAGTTGGAAGTGAAGTTCAACAAGGTTTTTGCTAACAAGATGCGTCTCTGGGCAAACTTCAACATGACCCACGCCACCAATACCATCAAGATCAAGGATGATGCAGCACTTCTTCCTTCTTATCGTAAGCAGGCAGGCCACTCTATAGGTCAAACCTATACCTATTTGGATAAGGGATTCATTCAAAACTATGACGAACTTTATGGTTCTCCTAAGATGGATTCCAACGATGGCAATCGTCTTCCTGGTGATTACTACATCGTCGATTTCAATGGTGATGGTAAGGTGGACAATGTGAACGATATCGTGCCTTATGGTTATACAAGTAGCCCACAGAATACATACAATGCCACTGTTGGTTTCGAGTACAAAGGCTTTAGCTGCTTCGCACAGTTCTATGGCGTAACCAATGTAACTCGTGATGTAACGATGATCAGCTTCTCTCAGGAGTTAGTTAACAACGTTTACAACCAAGGTACATGGTGGAGCTACGACCACAACAATGCGGATGTGCTCACACCTCGATACAACTCCAAGCCAATGAGCAATTCTGCCTACTATGGTACACAGTATCTCTGTGATGGTTCCTATATCCGTCTGAAGAACGTGGAGATTGCTTACACTTGGAATGGTGGATGGATCAAGAAACTTGGTTTGAACAACCTTAAGGTTTACGTAAGTGGTAACAACCTTTGGCTCTGGACCAGAATGCCAGACGACCGTGAGTCAAACTTCTCAAGTAATGGTGGAGCTTATGGAGCTTACCCTACGATGAAGCGTGTCAACTTCGGTGTCAAGTTTAATCTTTAAACAAGCATAAATAAAATGAAATATAATATAGTAAAACTTTTTTGCGCGCTGGGTCTCATTTATGGATTCGCTTCTTGTACAGATTATCTTGACAAGACGCCAGATTCTAATGTGAGTTCAGACCAAGCGTTCAAGAACTTCACCAATTTCCAAGGTTATGTTGAGGAAATGTACAACTGTATTCCAAGCAAGGAGTCAAATTACTGGTGTACAACTTTTAACTGGGGTGAAGATGAAATCATGAATACAGGTTTGGGTGATAGCCATGTAACAGCACACTTCGACTTGGGCGACTATCGCCATTGGTATGGTGATCAGCAGAGCTTTCTGCACACTGATGGTTTGAATCCGACCAGTACGGATAAATACAGTCACTCATTGGAGCATGCCTGGTATTGTATCCGCAAGTGTAACCTTGGACTTGCCAATCTTGACAAGATGACCGATTGCACCCAGGAGGAGAAGAATATCATCAAGGGTCAGCTGCTTTTCTTCCGTGCTTGGTGGCACGAGGAGATGATAGCTTTCTTTGGCGGTATGCCATACGTAGATACCGTGCTGGATGGCTCTCAGGCATTAACCTTGCCACGCCTCACTTTCCAGGAGTGTGCCAAGAAATGTGCAGAAGACTTCCGTGCTGCTGCCGATCTTCTTCCAAACGACTGGGATAAGACTACAGTTGGTAAGAAGACCTTGGGCAAGAACGAACTCCGTATCACAAAGGTTTGTGCCTTGGGTTATATGGGTAAGGTGTTGCTTTGGGCAGCCTCTCCATTGAACAACCTTAAGGCGGAGGTTGGTGCTTCCAAGAATGGCGATACCTATAAGTATAATGTAGAGCTTGCAGCGCAAGCAGCTGATGCTTTAGGTGAGGCACTTGCACAGGTTAACTCTGGCAAGACTCCTTATGCCTTGGCAGAGTACAAGTATTCTAATATTTATGACCATGTGGCAAAGGATGGCTCAAAATCCAATTTCTCAGAAATCTTCTATACAACGGGTAAAAACTGGAAACAGCCAGGTTCTACAGAGGCAATCTTGCGCGGTCCATATATTGGAGAGAATAGTTCTAACTGGAACTTCACCAAGCTTTGGGGACCTAAGTTGAATGGTATCGTTGAGCACGATGCGCTGATTCATCAGCCTACTGCCAACTATGTAAACTATTATGGTATGGCAAACGGTCTTCCTCTGGATGACCCAGAGTCAGGTTTCGATCCAAAGCATCCATTCAAGGACCGTGACCCACGCTTCTATCACGATATCGTATTCGATGGTTTCCAGTATATCAATAAGACAATTGCTAAGGAGGATGATGACTATCAGTTCAAGTATATACAGATGTATACAGGCAGTAATTTGCGTAGTTCAGCTTCTCAGGGATGCCGCACAGGCTACTATTGCCAGAAGTTAGTTCCTCATCAGGCTAATAAGTATGATAAAATGTATGACTGGGGTGGTGCCTTGCAGTGCGACCTTCCTTACATGCGTCTTGCCGACCTCTATCTGATGTATGCTGAGGCTGGTGCAGCCGTTCAGGGAGCCAACTACAAGAGTTCAAAGCTCGATCTCACCGCTGTTGGAGCCATCAATGTACTTAGAGATCGCGTTGACGCTGGCCATGTGGCAGATAAATTTGTTGCCGACCAGAAGAAGTTTATGGATGAGGTTCGCCGCGAGCGTGCCGTAGAACTTGCTTTCGAGGGCTTCCGTTGGAACGACCTGCAGCGCTGGTTGCTTCTCACAGAATATCCTTATAACATCAAGACATCACAGGAGTTCAAGCGTGTAGGTAATTTCGATTATACCAAGAACGATCCACGTGATGCCGAGGTGACAGGATGGAAGCAGAAGACCATCGTGACCCGCGACTTCTCAGAGAAACACTATCTCTTGCCACTCAAGGAAAGCGATGTTTATCTGTATCCTGAGTTTGGACAGAATCCTGGATGGTAATCACCCGGAGATGTGATATATAAAAAGCATAAACTTAGAAATAATCATATTATATATGAAAAATAATAAGAAAACAATATACTCTGCTCTGACAGTGGTTACTGCACTTCTGGCACAGTTGCCTGCTTCGGCTCAAGAATCTGCTGATAGCGCAATGGTTAACGTGGCGTTCAAGAAGGCGTACCAGAGCGATGTGCTCGGTGGTGTGAGCACCGTCAACGTCAGAGAATTGACAGAGAAAAACTATAATACCTACAGCCTTGACAATATGCAGGGTTATGTATCCGGTTATAATGGCAGTGGTATGTGGGGTTATTCCAATGCACTCGTTCTCATCGACGGTGTGCCACGTGACGCCAGTAATGTTCGCCCCGACGAGATTGAGGACATCTCTTTCCTGAAGGGTGCCCAGGCCACAGTACTCTATGGCAGCAAGGCTGCCAATGGCGTGGTTCTCATTTCCACCAAGCGTGGCAAGGTTAATGATGGCTTGTCTGTTAAGGTGAATGCCAATACGGGCTGGAACGTAGCCAAGGCTTTTCCAGAGTATCTCGGTTCGGCTGAGTACATGAGCCTTTACAATGAGGCTTTCCTGAATGATGGTGGTAATGCAAACAACCTTCCATATTCTGCAGAGACCATCTACAACTATGCATCCGGAAAGAATCCATATCGCTATCCTAGCGTAGATTTCTATTCTTCTGATTATATCAAGAAGGCTTTCAATCGTTCTGAGGTATCTGCCGAGATAGAAGGTGGTAATCAGCATGCGCAATTCTATGCTAATGTAAGCTATTATCGCACTGGTGATAACCTAAACTTTGGCGAGGCAAAGAAGGATTATACGGATCGTTTCAGTGTTAGAGGTAATGTGGATATCGAGCTGAGCAAGACTATTTCGGCTTATGTGAACGCCAATGCAACCTATTATAGCTCTAAGTCGGCAAACAATAGTTACAAGTATTGGGAGTTGGCTCGCACTTTCCGTCCTAACCGTGTGTCTCCACTGATTCCTATCGACATGATCGACCCTAATGCTAAGTCGGCATTGAACATGATTGGTGCTTCCAGCAATATCATTGATGGCAAGTACTTCCTGGGTGGAAGCAACTTGGACCAGAGTAATGTGTTTGGCGACATCTATGCTTCTGGAACGAATACTTATCACAGCCGTCAGTTCCAGTTTGATGTAGGTCTTAATTTCGACCTCTCTTCTGTACTCAAGGGCTTGAGCTTCCATACGATGATGGCCATCGACTATGCAACGCTCTACACTACATCATTCAATAATACTTACGCTACCTTCCAGCCTACATGGGCTAGCTACAACGGCAAGGATGTTATCGTAGGTTTGAACAACAACGGTACGGTGGATAAGAAGTCGGGTGTTCAGAACATCTCTGGTTCTACAGATAATCAGACTATCGCATTCTATGCACACTTCGATTACAACCGCACTTTCAATGATGTGCATAACGTAAGTGCCATGTTGGTGGCAAATGGTTACCAGCAGACCAATTCTGGAACATATCATAAGGTAAGCAATGCCAACATGGGCTTGCAGCTCTCTTATAACTATGATCATAAGTATTATGCCGATTTTGCTCTGGCTACACCTTGGTCTGCCAAGTTGCCATCAGCCAAGCGATTGGGTGTCTCTCCATCCGTTACATTGGGATGGCGCTTGTCTAAAGAGAAGTTCTTGGAGAATTCCATCTTCGATGACTTAACTTTGAGTGCAAGCTATACCGATATGAAGACCGATCTGGGCATTGATAACTATTATATGTACCAGGGAACATACCAGAGTGGTGGCTGGTGGGACTGGAATGGAGGTTCAGGTCACTCTGCCGTTCAGTCTAAGCGAGGTGAGAACAAAGACTTCAACTACTTGCATCGCAAGGAGTTCTCTGCTACAATTCATGCCGAAGTACTCGACAAGTCTTTGAGTTTGGATGCTTCTTACTTCCGTTCTAAGTTGACCAATGGTATCATCGAGGCTCGCAACCAGATGCCAAGCTATCTCTTTAGCTACTATCCAGAGTCTTCATTCGTACCATATATAAACTACAATGAGGATAAGCGTTCTGGTTTCGACTTGGGTGTTAACTACAAGAAGCAGCTTGGGGAGTTAGGTTTAGGCGTAGGTGCTAACTTTACTTATTATACCACTGAGGCTACCAAGCGTGATGACTCACAGTATGCTGATGCTTACCAGTATCGTCAGGGACAGCCTCTCGATGCCATTTGGGGTTATGAGTGCCTGGGCTTCTTCAAGGATGAGGATGATATCAAGAACTCTCCAACCCAGATTATCGGCGGAACCATCCGTCCGGGCGACCTGAAGTACAAGGACCAGAATGGTGATAACGTTATCGATAGCAAGGACCAGGTTTACCTGGGCAAGGGCGGCTGGTATGGCTCACCTTACACACTCGGCTTGAACGTGACCTTGAAGTACAAGAACTTCACTCTCTTCTTGCTCGGTACAGGCAGCTTTGGTGCCAAGGCTGTTAAGAACTCTACCTATTACTGGGTAGGCGGTGATGCCAAATATACAGCAGAGATGCGTGGCAGATGGACCAAAGAGACAGCTGAAACGGCTACTTATCCACGTCTGACCACAGAGGCTGGTACAAATAATTACCAGACTTCAGACTTCTGGATGTACTCTACCGATCGCATCGACCTCCAAAAGGTGCAGTTGAGCTACGACTTCCCTAAGGCGATGTTCATGAAGAGTTTCGTACGCGGACTTCAGCTCTTTGTCAACGGCAATAGTTTGCTGACAATCGCCAAGGAACGCAAGATCTTGGAGATGAATGTTAACAATACTGGTTCTGCACCATTGAATCGCTTCTACAGCATTGGTGCCAAGGTATCATTCTAATGATTAATAAATGAGTAAAATTATGAAATTATCAAGATTATTATTGATAAGCGCAGTGGCAATCTCGCTCACTTCTTGTGACGACCTGTTTGAACCTGCCTTGGAAAATAACCAAGATATTAGCGAGATGTATAAGAATCCAGAGTTCGCTCGTGGCATTCTTGACAACGCTTACTTGGCTTTGCCATATAGCACCTCTCCATCTACTGATGTGGCTACAGATGATGCTGTCACCAACGACAACTCAGGCGACTATTTCAACTATAGGAAGATGGCTACAGGTTCTTGGGCTGCCAATATGAACCCAGTTTCACAGTGGGATGGACGTTATCATGCCATCCAGTACTGCAACTTGATGTTGGAAAACTGCGATAAGGTTGAGTGGTCTTATTCCAGTAAGATACTTAACCAGATGTATGCTGACAACTATAAGGGCAATGCTTACGCTTTGCGTGGCTTGCACATGTTCTACTTGCTCCGTGCTCATGCAGGTATGGTAGATGGTCAGTTGATGGGTGTGCCTATCCATCTTTCTTCAGAAGATTCAAAGTCTGATTTCAATCTTCCACGTAACACTTTCAAGGAGTGCATTGACCAAATTATGTCTGACTTCGATGAGGCATTGAAGTATCTCCCAGAGCAGTATGGTGATGTGGCGGAGGAGAATGTCCCAGCCAAGTATGCACAGCAAGGTGCTACCAATGCAGAGTATAATCGTGCTTTCGGTAAAAATCACCGTGGCAAGATTGACGGCAGAATCATTTCTGCCTTCAAGGCTCAGGTTGCCATCATGGCAGCTTCTCCAGCTTATGCTTCTGCTGGTGTCTTCACCTGGGAGCAGGCAGCCAAGCTTGCTGCTGATTGCTTGAAAAACTTTGGTGGTTTGAGCGCTTGTGATCCTGATGGATGGAAGTGGTTCGACAACAAAAGCTTGATTGATGGATTGGGAACTGCTGACAATCCTAAGGAAATCATCTGGCGTGGTGGCATCGATGAGAACAACACATTGGAGACTGATAACTATCCTTCTACCCTCTATGGAAAGGGTCGTGTAAACCCTACCCAGAATTTGGTGGATGCCTTCCCTATGGCGAATGGCTATCCTATTACTGATGATACAAACTCTGGGTATAATGCCAAGGATCCTTATGCTGACCGTGACCCTCGTCTGAAGGCTTACATTTTGGTGAATGGCGATAAGATTGGCTCAACTGATGGTGTGGTTAACTCTGCTGCCGACTCAAAGACCGCTGATGGTTTGAACAAGGAGAATGGTAAGTCAACCAGGACGGGTTACTATCTCCGTAAGTTGCTCCGCTCAGACATCAACCTCAACCCTAACGCAACTACCAAGCAGAAGCACTTGAACGCTCGCATTCGTTCTACCGAGATTCTTCTTGACTATGCTGAGGCTGCTAATGAGGCTCAGGGACCAAAGGCTAATGTAGGTGGAGCCAACTATTCTGCTTACGATGTCATCAAGGCAATCCGTGAGCGTGCAGGCATTGGAGAGTTTGATGAAGATCCATACCTGGAAGAGTGCGCACTGAACAAGGACAAGATGCGTGAGTTGATTCGCAATGAGCGCCGCTTGGAGCTTTGCTTCGAGAACCATCGTTTCTGGGACTTGCGTCGCTGGAATGCTAATCTCAATGAGGCTGCCAAGGGTATCAACATCACAACAGACGCGGCAACTGGTGCTTTCGTCTATAAGACCTTTGATGCAGAGGAGCGTAAGTATGATAAATATATGTACTATGGTCCTATCCCATACTCTGAGATTCTGAAATACAGCAACCTCAAGCAGAACGAGGGTTGGAAATAATAAACGGCTAATATTATAAATAAAGACTAATGATTATGAAACGATATATCAAAATGGTGGCAGCCCTTCTGACACTGATGGCTTCTTTCACTGCATGTGAGAATGGAGACCAGACTTTTGATGATTACGAGGGGGGAACTACTGCTTACTTTGCTTATCAATCACCAGTTCGTACTATTGTGCTGGGCGATGATGAGTATGATACAACATTGGACAAGGCACATAAGCTTAAGATCCTGGCAACCTTTGGTGGTTCCTATAATGGTAGAAAAGCTACCGTGAATGTGGCTGTTGACAATAGCTTGTGCGACAACCTTACATTCGCTGATGGCACGCAAGTAAAGGCTATGCCTGCAGAGTATTATCAGCTATCTACTACAGCCTTCAATTTCAATGGAGGTATGTGGGGAGGTACAGAGGTGCAGCTTACTGATGCTTTCTTCAAAGACCCTGATGCTGTAAAGAATACATACGTGATTCCTTTGGTCATGCAGAATCAGACTGGTTTTGACAGAATCGCCACTGGAACATTAAAAGAGGGTAAAACAGGCTCTCGAACTAATGCTTCTATTTGGGAGACGGCTCCACGGGATTATGTGATGTATTGCGTGAAGTATCAGAACAAGTATAGCGGTTGGTGGTTGACCAATCACAATACAAGTACCGATAATATCGAGAAGGCTTCACAGGTTCAGATTACTACCCGCACCCTGAACAGCTCTGTTTATACTGTAGAGTTCCAGGAGGGAAGCAAAATCTTGAAGGCAGACCTCCTGCTCACCTTCGATGCCAACGAAAAGTGTACCATCACTTCGCTTACCGAAGGTGTTACGGCTACAGGCTCAGGCTCTTGGGCTGACAATGGTATCCATTCGTGGAATAACAAGGATCGTGACTTGATGGAACTCAATGCTGAGATTACTTTCGCTGGCGGCGTTAAGAAGAATCTCAATGAGAAACTCGTTTGGTGGCGTAGTGGAGTATCCAAGGAGGAGTTCTCTTATACCTATAATAATTAATGATCGCATAAGTTATGAATAAACAAATATTAGTATCTGCACTCGGGGCCATGCTTTTGGCCTCTTGTGTAGACCACTTCGACCAGAATTTCGAGACCGTACGTCCTGATAAGGAAGCGCAGTATGGTTATCTGGAGCAATATGATGCCTTGAAGGAATACATCAAGGACCGTCCAAACTTCCATCTCGGAATCGGAACTACTGTAGATGAATATAACAAGAAGGAACTGGTGTATGCTTTGACCAACAGCAACTTTAACGAGACTGTAGCCGGCAACGCCATGAAGATGGCTTCTTGTGTTGCTGATGATGGTAGCATGGATTTTGATAAAGTAAAGGAATATGTTAAGAATGCCACAGATGCAGGTCTTTCGGTTTATGGCCATACCTTGGCTTGGCATGCTCAGCAGCCTAACAAGTATCTGAATGGGCTGATAAAGGATAAGGAGTTACCTCCTGCTGAGGATAATCCTGGTCTTATCATTACAAGTGGTGATCCTAAGGTCGAGACCTATGATTATGAAATCGACTATGATTTGGACGAGCCTCTTAAAGCTGGTACAACTTACGAGATTTCATTGAATGTAAGGGGAACTAATCCTGGAACGATTGATTTCTGGCCTGAAAAGAAAGGTGGTTCTGCAACACAGTATGGAGCAGGTTCATTTACTGTAGCTGAAAGTGCTGTTCCCAATAGCTTCACTTTCACGCCAAATGCAGATGTTGACCATTTGCGTTTCTGCTTCGGAAAGATAGGCGGTACTCTCTATTTTGATAATTTTGTATTGAAGGAAAAGGGCTCTGACCATAATCTTGTAGTCAACTCTACCTTTGATGAAAATGATATTTCTCACTGGACCAAACCTTCTTGGATGACAGACATCTCCTATAAGATTGGTAATGTAGCTGGTGCGGGTGCTGTTGATATCCCTGTAAGTGTTGGGCATCTTACCTTTGATGATGGTCAGAACCTTGGTGGATGGGGTATGGATAATGCGCCAAAGATTGTAAATGGTGTTTGTGAGGTTGGTAACAACGCAGCCAAGGCGGAAACCTGGAATGCACAAGTTAACTATGAACCAGGTTTCACTTTCGAGAATGGTACAACCTATCACTTGAAGATGAAAATCAAGGGTTCTGTAGCTGGTGAATTTGGTGCTGGATTCCAAAATCCTGAAGGATTCCAAGGCTGTGGTGACTTCCCTACCATCAACGTTACAACTGATTGGAATGAAGTTGATGTGACTACCACATGTAATGGTGACAATGCCTTGCGCCTGCTGCTGAATATCGGTAAATATGCGGGTACCCTCTATATTGATGATTTTGAAGTTTACTACACGAAGTCTTCAAATTCTATTCCTCTTACAGATGAGGAAAAGAAGAAAGTACTTACTCCTGTTTTGCAGAATTGGATTTACGGCATGATGGAAGCTACCGAGGGCAAGGTGAAGGCTTGGGATGTTGTAAACGAGGCTATCTCTGGTGACGATAAGGATGGCGATGGTTTCTACGATCTCCAGTCTCCAGTTACTCCAGATGATGCCAAGAACAATTTCTACTGGCAGGATTACCTGGGTGACATTGATTATGTTCGCACTGCTGTAGCTGCAGCTCGCAAGGGCTTTGCTGATGCTGGTGGAAATCCTGAGGAGTTGAAACTCTTCATCAATGATTATAACCTCGAAACTGCTTACGACGATAATAAGAAGCTCAAGAGTTTGATTCACTGGATTGAGGAGTGGCAGAAGGACGGCGTTACCAAGATTGATGGTATTGGCAGTCAGATGCACGTTTCATGCTGCATGGATCCTGTTGAGCAGAAAAAAAGAGAGGATGCTTACGTGAACATGCTCAACCTGATGGTTAGTACAGGTAAGTTGGTTCGTATCTCTGAGTTGGATATGGGCTTGGAGGTTCCGAACTTGGATAAGAACAGCAAAGACCCATATATCCAAGTAAAGACTACTGATATGACCGAGGAACAGCACAAGGCAATGCGTGCTTACTACGAGTTTATCGTCAAGAAGTATCTTGAGATTGTTCCTAAGGAGCAGCAGTGGGGTATCTGCCAGTGGTGTGCTACTGACAGTCCAGCCAATAGTGGTTGGCGTGCTGGTTTGCCAGTAGGCCTCTGGGATTCGGATTATTATCGCAAGCACACCTATGCAGGTTTTGCTGCTGGTCTTGGCGCTCCAGAATATTGGAACAACGCCAAGTAATTACTCTAAAAGACATTAGTTTTAGGTTTATCATACAAAGATTAAC
>OIWK01002903.1_pt1 | contig 12840 bp, 8 predicted proteins | sample 1587401 | NCBI WGS metagenome assembly OIWK01 (sample SAMEA3888911, study PRJEB22519) | human gut metagenome | biome: human gut; feature: human-associated habitat; material: faeces | place: Denmark | collected 2009
AATATTAAACAAAAATGTATTGAATTTGTAAATGACTTTGATAACCCAAACTCAAAGAATCTTTTATTTACGGGAAATACAGGTTTAGGAAAAACATATATGTCCAATTGTATAGCAAATGAACTTATAAAAAAAGGGAAAAATGTACTTTATCAAACTGCTCCTGTTTTATTAGAAACTATTATTGATAATAAATTTAATAAATATAAAACTACAAATAAAGATAACTTTTATAAAGATGTTTTAGAGGCTGATTTGCTTATTATTGATGATCTGGGAACAGAATGTTTAAACAGTATGAAACTAAGTGAATTATTCACAATACTAAATACTCGTATCTTGAATTTAAATAATAAAGTTACAAAAACTATAATTTCAACTAACCTTAATATTAATAATATCTTTAAAAATTATGAAGAACGAATAGGATCAAGAATTGTTGGTTACTATGATATTTATTATTTCTTTGGTGAAGATTTACGTTTTAAAAGAAAATAAATTATATATAAAAAAGTCAAATTCTTTAGAACTTGACTTTTTTTATATTATAATAAATCCATAAGTGCGTTTATACTTTTTAATGATGTTCCTGTTGCAGCACAAAATACAACTATTAAAACTACTAATAATACTGTAAATACTCCTGTTGATATTAAAACTAATTTATCTGTATCCTCTACTTCTAACAATCTTTCATATGCAAATATCACACTATATCCTATATAAATACTTACTGCAAACATAAATATAATACCTAATGGTGCATATATTTTTGATAATATAATATTTATAATAGATGCTACAACAAATGTTATTACTGCACTATTTACTATTGATAATGTATCTGAATATTCTTTTGGACTTTTTATAAATTTAGCAATTATCCATAATACTAAAGCCACTACTGCAATTCCTATTGCAATAATTACCCATGTTTTAAAGAATGTTCCAAATAGTTCTGCATCTTTTATTGCATCCCATTTCATTTTACTTAATTCACTTTTTTCATAAATATCTGCATACCAACTTTTTGATGAATATTTTGAGAATATTGACATCATTGAAGTTATTACATTACTGCTGATATTATTACAAGTTTTATTGTTCCTTTTTTTATTCCTTCTTCTTTAGATTTTTCTACCATAGATGTTACCGGATTTTTTAATTGTTCTATTATTGTTTCAAACATTATTTTTTCCCCCATTAAATATCTCTTAATTTATTATATTTATTTCTTACAATTACACATAATATTGTTACAAATGTTAATATAAATACTATTCCAATTCCAGCTCCCGTATGTGGTAACTCTCCTTTTGCTTTTGTATCATCATTTGTATTATTAGAATTTTGTTGATTATTTTTATCATTATTATTTGCTTGATTATTGTTGTTGTTATTGTTGTTATTATCTTTATTATTTTCATCTTTACTATTATTATCTACTTTATTATCATCTTTTTGGTTATTATCTGTTTTATTATTATCTTTATTTTCATTATCTGGATTAACTGTTGCTGTTCCATTTGCATAAACACATTCAGCAGAACTATATTGAACATATATTGCAGGCACTGTTAATGTTGCTACATTTCCAGCAGCATCTTTTAAATCTCCACCTGTTAAGCTTACTGATGTTAATGCTCCTTTATCTGTTTCTTTTATTGTATAATTATAAGAAACTATTGATCCACCAATTACACCATTATTTAACTCAATTTTATCCATATCTCCAAATTTTATTGTTAATACTGGAGCTGTTTTTCCTTCTACTATTTCACTAAATTGAACATTTATTGTTAATGTTGTTCCAGCAGATGCAATATACATATTCTTATTTGTATCTTTTGTACAGTTTTTTATACTCTCTCTTGCAACTTCTATTTTTTCTACTGATGGTGGTGTTACATCTGCTCCATCATTTGCTTTATCCCAGTTTGCAATATAATCAAAATTTATTTCATTTGCTTCTGCATATTCTTTTGATTTCATTCCATCATTTCCATAAATTGTTAATTTAGGACAATCTAAAAATGCTCCTTTTGAAATAGTAACTACTGAGTCTGGTATTAATACTTTTTCTAAATTTGTACATTTTCCAAAAGCACCCCAAAGTGAACTATTTCCGTTTAAAATTGTTGTAACAGATTCTGGTATTTTAACACTACTAATCCCTCCACAATTATAAAAAACACTTTCACTTAATTCTGTTAAACTCTCTGAAAGTTTCAATTCCTTTATTCCTGTACATGAAGCAAATGCTTCTTTCCCAATTGTAGTAACACTATCAGGTATTTCTAATTTTATAATTCCTGTACAACCATAAAATGCATAGTCTCCTATACTTATTAAAGTACTAGGTAAATTAATTTCTTTAATTCCTGTACAACCATAAAATGCATTACTTTTTATTTCAATTAATTTATCAGATAAAACTATACTTTTTAATCCTGAACATCCATTAAATGCATTACTTCCTATAGATGTTAATGAATTAGGCATTGTTATAGTATTTAAACCTACACATCCTTCAAATGCTTTATATCCTATTGATACTATTGTATTTGGAATTGTAATACTTTTTAATCCTACACAATTATAAAATGCACCATCTGGTATTTCTGTAATTGTATCTGGTATTATAACTTCAGATACAGCTTTACAATTATTTAATACAGAGTTATATCCAGACAAGTTTGGATAATCTTCTCCTTGTAATGATATTACTTTTTTACCATCAATAGTAGATGGAATTTCAACTTTTCCTATTTTAGTTTTTGTTGCACAATATAAATTTATAACATTATTATTTTCATCTAGTTCATATCCCCATTCAATTCCTTGCTCAGTATCGGAATATTTATATTCTGTTGCTGCATTAGAAAAATTTGGTTTTAGCATAATAATTGCTACCATTATTGCAATTAATACTATTATGTATCTTTTTTCTTTTAACATTTGTCTTTTCTCCTTTTAATTTTGTTTTTTTATTATTTATACTTTTTATCTTTAGTAACTTATTTTATTTTTTCACCTCCCATATTAATTTTGAGATATTTTAGAAAAACAAAAAAACAAGCCAAATAAAATCTACATAAAATTAGATTTTTTGACTTGTTCATCATTCTTTTATTTCATAAAATTGCCTGTATATATACGCCTTTAAAGCTTTCAAGCTTTTTGTTTTTTTCATTTGAATACCTCTTTTCTTTTCATTTTATATTTTATCTTATAATTTAGTTTATTTCAATAGATTTTTATTTTTTTTGCATGTTTAGTATAACTTTTTCATGTTCTTTTATAAAATTTATATTAAAAAAAGCCTAATAAAAAATATCTAATTTCTATTAAGCTTTTTATTTATTTTCATTATTCTTCAATATCTTCCATATCTGGAGTTAAAGTTTCAATACTTACAACTTTTCCACCATCTGTTGTTCTCATTAAAGTAACACCTTGTGTTGAACGTCCTAAAACACTTATATCCTTAACTTTTAATCTAATTATTGTACCTTTATCTGTTATAAGCATTACATCTTCATCATCTGTTGCAATTCTAACTCCAACTAATTTTCCCGTTTTTGGAGTTATTTTATATGTTACAACACCTTTTCCTCCACGAAGTTGTACTCTATATTCATCTAATTCTGTTCTCTTACCAAATCCATTTTCAGTAATAGCAAGTAATGTAGCTTTTCCACCAGAAATAATTGATTCCATTCCAATAACTTCATCATCTTCATCAATTCTAATTCCAATTACACCTTGTGAAACCCTGCCTATAGGTCTAACTTCTTTTTCATCAAATGTAATACATAATCCATTTCTTGTAACTAATACAACATTATCTTCTCCATCAGTTAAACGAACTCCAATTAATTCATCATTTTCTTTTAGTGTTATTCCTAAAAGTCCTGTTGTTCTTGATGAATCATATTCTTTTAATGCTGTTTTCTTTATTAATCCATTCTTTGTTGCCATTAATAAATATTTTCCTTCAGCAAAATTTTGAATTGGTATAACAGCAGATACTTTTTCTCCTGGATCTAAACTTAATAAATTAACAATTGCTGTTCCTTTTGCGGTTCTACCAGCTTCAGGAACTTCATATCCTTTTAATTTATATAGTTTTCCTCTATTTGTAAAGAATAATATCATATCATGTGTTGAAGCAGTAAAGATTTGTTTTACAAAATCTTCTTCTCTTGTAGCTGTACCTATAATTCCTTTTCCACCACGTTTTTGACTTCTATATATATCTATTGGCATTCTTTTGATATATCCGAAATGTGTTAATGTTATTACAGATTGTTCATCTTTAATTAAATCTTCATCTTCGAAATCACCTTGTGCCGCAACAATTTTAGTCTTTCTCTCATCTCCAAACTTATCTCTTATTTCAATAAGTTCTTCTTTTATAATATCAAAAACTAATTTTTCACTTGCAAGAATTGCTCTTAAATGTGCTATTAATTCCATTAATTGTTTATATTCTTCTTCTATTTTTTCACGTTGTAATCCTGATAATGTTTTTAATCTCATGTCCAAAATAGCTTGTGCTTGGATATCTGTTAATCCAAATCTTTTCATTAATCTTTCTTTAGCATCATCATATGAACTACGGATAATTGCAATTACTTCATCAATATTATCAATTGCAATTCTTAATCCCTCTAAAATATGAGCTCTTGCTAATGCTTTGTCTAAATCAAATTGTGTTCTTCTTAAAATTACATCTTTTCTATGATCTATATAACAATCCAAACATTGTCTTAATGTTAAGATTTTTGGTTCATTATTTACTAATGCTAGCATAATTACACCAAATGTATCTTGCATTTGAGTATTTTTATATAATTGATTTAAAACTATATTTGCATTTGTATCTCTTTTTAATTCAATTACAATTCTTACTCTATCATTTCTGTCTGACTCATCTCTTAATTCAGAAATTCCTTCTATTTTTTTATCTTTTACTAAGTTAGCAATATTTTCTATTAATCTTGCCTTATTTACTTGATATGGTAATGATGAAACTATAATTCTTTGCTTGTTTCCACTCATTTCTTCAATTTCAGCTTCAGCTCGCATTATAATTTTTCCTCTACCAGTAGTATAAGCTTCTTTTATTCCTTCTCTACCTAAAATTAATCCTTCTGTAGGAAAATCTGGACCTTTGATAATCTGCATTAATTGTTCATCTGTTACATTATCATCATCTATGATTTTTATAATACCATTTATAACTTCTGTTAAATTATGTGGTGGTATATTTGTTGCCATACCTACGGCAATACCAGATGATCCATTTATTAATAATGTTGGTATTTTTGTTGGTAATACTGTTGGTTCTTGTAATCTATCATCATAGTTTGGCATAAAATCAACTGTATTTTTTTCAATATCAACTAACATTTGCTCAGCAATTTTTGACATTCTTGCTTCTGTATACCTCATTGCTGCAGCTCCATCACCATCTATTGATCCAAAATTTCCATGTCCATCTATTAACATATATCTCATTGAGAAGTCTTGTGCCATTCTTACCATAGCATCATATACAGATGCATCACCATGTGGATGATATCTTCCTAATACAGATCCTACTGTATTAGCACATTTCCTATAAGGCTTGTCTGATGTAATTCCATCTTCATGCATAGCATATAAAATTCTTCTGTGAACTGGTTTCAAACCATCTCTTACATCCGGTAATGCCCTAGAAACAATAACACTCATGGCATAATCTATATAGGCTGTTCTCATTTCTTCATCTATATCTCTTTTGATTATATTTCCATCTTGTCTTTCTTCCATTGTTTTACCTCTTTCTTATTACTTTTTTCTTTTGTATTATATTATAATAACTCTTATTTTGCAAGGATTTTGTGGAATTATTTTCATAATTTTTTCATATGTTTTATTATAAAATCTATGCCATCTTTAAATCCTTCTTTGTAATATAATTCTGCTATTATTCCTTGTTTTATATTTTCTCTTTCTTCATTTTTTTGTCCTTTTATTAATTTAAGTCTTTTATGATATTCATAACTTATTTTTCTTTTAACAAAAGTACAAAAAATTGATTTTTAATTTTGTATATTTTTTACACAAATATGATGTTGACAAATTTTCGAAAATTTTCCTTTGTGAATAAATAAACATAAGGGGACTTCCCCTGGGCTAAAAGATATATATCTCCCTTTGTACATCAAATATGAAATAAATAGAAAAATACCAGGACTCTTCTCTCTCACATGGGGAAGATCTCCTGGCATTTTATCATTCTACTGACAAACTATTAAAAGATATTTAGCTAATCCCAGTAAACTACATTTTCCTATTCTTACTTGCTCTTAGCGTGGCCAAACAGGGAGAGTCTGAGGGGGACTTTCGGCCTTCGCAACTGTGAGATAGTCCCCCTCAGGGTTTTCTTATTTGCCAAAATCATTGACGGTTCTTAAGGAAGTACCTTAAAAAAGAGGTTTAAGGGTCGGATACAGTTTCTTAAACTTCTGATACTTCTCTTCGTACTTCGCCACAAGTTCTTCTTCCGGCTCTACGGTATCAACTACATGAGCCATCTTCTTTCCGATGGTTTCAACATCCGGATAAGCTCCGCATCCTACAGCAGCAAGCATTGCACCACCCATGGATGGTCCTTCCTCAACTTCAAGTACATCTACTTTAAGGTTCATGACATTTGCAATAATCTTCTTCCACAGTGGACTCTTTGCGCCGCCGCCGCAGATCTTGGTACGGTCAATTTTGATTCCAAGTTTACGTGCAACTTCCAGTGAATCGCGAAGTCCAAATGCAACACCTTCCAGAACGGCCTGTGTCATATCTGCTCTTGTGGTATCCATAGACATTCCGAAGAATACGCCTCTTGCATCTGGGTTATTATGAGGTGATCTTTCTCCCATCAGATATGGAAGGAAGAATACGTTGTTTTCTCCGAGTTTCTGGATCGGTGCCTGCTCTGCAGCAAAATCCTTTGTCTGAAGAATTTCTTCTGCCCACCATTTATTACAGGATGCTGCACTCAGCATGCAGCCCATCAGATGATAGCTTCCATCTGCATGACAGAAAGAATGCAGTGCATTATTTTCATCAACACCGAAATTTTTGCTTGAGATGAAGATGGTTCCGGAGGTTCCAAGAGAGATGTTGCACTGTCCGTCACCAACTGTTCCTGTTCCGACAGCTGCTGCCGCATTGTCACCTGCTCCTGCTACGACTTTGACATCTGCGGAGAAACCAAGTTCCTTTGCAACTTCCGGTTTCAATGTTCCAACAACTTCCCAGCTCTCATACAACTTCGGGAGCTGTTCTTCTTTTACATCACAGATTTCCATCATTTCTTTAGACCAGCAGCGATTCTTTACGTCCAGAAGCAACATTCCGGATGCATCAGAAACATCTGTGCAGAAGGATCCGGAAAGTCTGTATGCAAGGTAGTCTTTCGGAAGCATGATCTTTGCGATCTTTGCAAATTTCTCTGGCTCATTTTTTTTCATCCACAGGATCTTTGGTGCTGTAAATCCAGCAAAAGCGATATTTGCTGTATACTGAGATAATTTATCTTTTCCAATTTCGTTGTTCAGATATTCTGTTTCTTTCTGGGAACGTCCATCATTCCAGAGGATCGCCGGGCGGATGACATTGTCATCTTTATCCAGTGTTACCAGTCCATGCATCTGTCCACCGAAGCCGATTCCGGCTACCTGAGAGCGGTCAATTCCTTCGGTCAATTCTTTCATTCCCTCAACACTCTGGGTAAACCAGTCTTCCGGATTCTGTTCTGACCAGCCCGGATGTGGGAAAAACAGTGGATATTCTTTTGATACGATATTACAGATTTTTCCTGATTCTTCCATCAGAAGAAGTTTTACTGCGGAAGTACCAAGGTCAACACCGATATAGTACATATTTCCTCCTTACTACGACATCCCAGGAAAACTCCCGGGATGCCTGTATTGGTTTTATTTTATTTTTTTAAATTTAGCCCCAAGGATTTTCTGTTGGGTATCTTACGCCTGCCGGCTGATTGTAACCGATTTCTTCAACCGGAACGCCGATATATTTGAATACTTCGAAGAGAGCTTTTCCAAAGTGTCCGAATGCTACTGCGCCATGATGCGGGAATCCTCCCTCGATAAGTACGTGACGATAGAAACGTCCCATTTCCGGAATAGCGAATACACCAATTGCTCCAAAGGAACGAGTTGCAACCGGAAGAACCTCGCCGTGTGCAATGTAAGCACGAAGTTTGTTATCAGCTGTGCTCTGCAGACGATAGAATGTGATATCTCCAGGTTTGATATCTCCCTCCAGAGTTCCGTTTGTAACTTCGATCGGAAGAGATCTTGCCATGATCATCTGATATTTCATCTCGCAGAAGGAAAGTTTGCTGGAAGCAGTATTTCCACAATGGAATCCCATGAATGTATCTTTCAGTGTATAATCGAATTTTCCTTCGATGGATTCTTTGTACATATCCTTCGGTACGGAGTTGTTGATATCAAGCAGTGTAACGATATCGTTGCTTACTACCTGTCCGATGAACTCACTTAATGTACCATAGATATCAACTTCACAGGATACCGGGATGCCCTGGGATGTCAGACGGCTGTTTACATAGCAAGGAACGAATCCGAACTGTGTCTGGAATGCCGGCCAGCATTTTCCTGTCAGGGTTACGTATTTACGATATCCTCTGTGGTCTCTTACCCAGTCTTTCAGGGTCAGTTCATACTGAGCAAGTTTTGCAAGAACCTCCGGTTTCTTATTTCCGGCACCAAGTTCTTCTTCCATTTCTTTAACGATTTCCGGAATTCTCTCATCACCTGCATGTTTGTTGAATGCTTCAAACAGATCCAGTTCAGAGTTTTCTTCAATCTCTACACCGAGATTGTAAAGCTGTTTGATTGGTGCATTACAAGCAAGAAAGTTTGTCGGACGTGGTCCAAAGCTAATAATCTTGAGGTTGCTTAATCCTTCAATTGCTCTTGCGATCGGAAGGAAGTCATGGATCATGTCTGCACAGTCTTCTGCATCACCAACCGGGTACTCCGGAATGTATGCTTTTACATTACGAAGCTGCAGGTTGTAGCTTGCATTCAGCATACCACAGTAAGCATCTCCACGTCCCTGGCAAAGGTCATTCTGAGATTCTTCAGCAGCTGCAATAAACATTTTCGGTCCATCGAAATGTTTGGCAAGAAGTGTCTCGGAGATTTCCGGTCCGAAGTTTCCAAGATATACACAAAGTGCATTACATCCTGCTTTTTTGATATCTTCCAGAGCCTGAACCATATGAATTTCACTCTCTACGATACAGATTGGACATTCGTAGATGTCTTTTGCATCATATTTTTTAGCATAAGCTTCTACAAGAGCTTTTCTTCTGTTTACGGAAAGGCTTTCCGGGAAACAGTCACGGCTTACAGCAACGATTCCAACTTTTACTTCTGGCATGTTATTCATGATAAAAATTCCTCCATATTATATAGTAGATATTTTATGTTTCGTTTCTTAGTTCACGATCAGTCGATTCCGACCTTTTTAATCGATTCCGACATTCTCACCCTTCAGTCCGTTGAATGCGCCTTCGATAGCTGCTTCCTCGTGACCGATCAGCCATTTATTTTTAGCGGTAAGGAGCTTGTCCTCTCCTTCTGCTGCTTTTTCAAAAGTCAGTTCTGTGTTTGTTCCTTTCGGAAGAACTACAACACACTGGAAACCACTTTCATTTACATGACACGGTGCATAATGAAGTGTTGTTGCATATACTTCAATTGCTGTACCTGCCGGAACAAGAAACGCCTCTACTTTGGATGTGTCATATGTATAATCCTTTTCTACATCCTGCTGATGTCCGATCAGCAATACCAGGTCTGTCACTGCAACATTGATTTCGGAGCTGCGGTGGTATTCCAGACCGTTTAATTTCTTGTTATGTCCGTTGCAATATCCGATTTCGATCGGCAGACCGCCATATCCTTTGTTCTGCAGTTCTTTTGCAACCGGCAGTGCTTCCATTTCTTCTACGGAAGGAACGTAAGTTACATCCTCCGGCACCGGAGTATGCTTCATTTCCTTCAGGAGTTCCGTAAAATCATACCCCTCCAGTACTTTACCATATCTACGGAACGCGTCATCTGCTACATTCTGAATCTTCACCTGAAGTTACCTCCTTTATTTTTATGTTGAAACCATCATATCATGAAGTCCTTTTCCTTTCGCCAGTTTTTTTGTCCTCTTTAGTGCACTTTTTTGACCTTTGTATTTTTCCAATTTCATAAACAGTTTGATAAACACATAAAAAACAGGCGTTTCTGATTCGCCTGTTTTTGTATTTTTATTCTTTATTTTTCTCTTTCAACTTCACTTGGCAAAATACCATATCGTTTCTGGAATTCTCTTGTAAATGCACGACTGCTGCTAAATCCGTTATCCATTGCAATCTGGCTGATCGTCTTATCAGAATTCAGAAGTTCCCGATACGCATAGGTCATACGAATATCCTGCAGATACGTCTTAAAATTGACATTTGCATATTTCTGAAACATTCTGGATAAATATGCATCGGAATAACCGAACATATTCGCCACTTCAGTCAGTTTGAGTTCTTCCTGATAATGCTCTCTCATATAGGAAGTAATTCTTGCAAGCGCATCCAGACGGCGGCTGTGGCGCACTTCCTGCTCTCCCGCCTCATCCAGACGGTAATGGTTGACCAGCAGATACAATACATCATAATAAAAGGAACGAATCTTAAACTCATACCCGGTTCCTCGCTTGCCGTATAATTTATACATTTCCCGTATCAACCGCCAGAGCTGTGAATCCGTCTCCTGCTCATTTGCTGCAAATCGGATAAAACGATGTGCGGTAAAATAATCCTCGAACTGTTTCAGCGGAATCTGAAGGACTGCTGTATGATTTTCCTCCGGGGAATCTATCGAATGTACTTCGTTGGAGTTAATGATCATCAGCTCCCCTGCTTTGAGCGGATGTTTTTCATCATTTAAATAAAATGTAAGAGAGCCTTCCATCACGGCAAAGATTTCGATGGATGTATGCCAGTGTTTTTCTCTCACATAATTCCCCTGGCTCCCTTCAAATAAGAAAAATTTAAACGGCAATCCCTCATCCGGGATCACCAGTTCATGCTGGAATTCCATGTCATAACCTCTTTCCTGTAATCGTTTTTGATGATATTTATACAAACAAAATTAACTATTTTCAATTAATTTATATCATAACATGAAGATATTCCTTTTACAAGCAAGGGAAAATAAGTGGTCTCACCGGGAATCCTTTATTTTATCTTATCGCATCTTTCATCGACTTCACATACTCTTTGATATACGGTACGCAGTCGGCTCCATGTGTCTCGCAGAGCTTCACGATCGCAGACCCTACAATAACACCATCTGCCTGAGCAGCCATTTTCTTTGCCTGCTCTGGTGTAGAAATACCAAATCCTACCGCACATGGAATATCTTTCTGTGCCTTAACCAGTTCCACCATAGCTCCAATATCCGTCGTGATCTGACTTCGCATACCGGTAACTCCAAGTGAAGATACACAGTAAACAAAACCTTCTGCTTCTTTTGCGATCATTGAAATTCTCTCATGAGAAGTCGGTGCGATCAAAGAGATCAGATTCAGTCCATACTTCTCTGCAACAGATGCGAACTCTTCTTTTTCTTCAAAAGGAACATCCGGAAGGATCATTCCATCCATTCCAACCTCTGCTGCTCTCTTGCAAAAACGCTCGATTCCATAAGAAAAAACAACATTCGCATAGGTCATAAATACCATCGGGATGGAACTGTTTTTGCGGATTTTTTCTACCATATCAAAGACTTTATCTGTGGTAACTCCACCGGACAGAGCACGCAGGTTTGCACCTTGGATAACAGGTCCTTCTGCTGTCGGATCAGAAAATGGTATACCAAGTTCGATCAGATCTGCACCTGCTTCTTCCATGGCATAAACAATTTTTTCGGTAACATCAAGGGACGGATCCCCGCAGGTAACAAACGGGATAAATGCTTTTCCCTTTGCAAATACTTCTGTAATTTTCTTATTCATGGATATCCTCCCCTCTGTAACGTGCAATTGCTGCACAGTCCTTGTCTCCTCGTCCGGAAATGGTGATAACTACAATCTGATCTTTGCGCATCTGCGGTACGATCTTTCTCGCGTAAGCGACTGCATGAGCACTCTCGATTGCCGGAATAATACCTTCTGTTCTTGACAGATATTCAAATGCATCTACTGCTTCGTCGTCTGTTACCGGCACATATTCTGCTCGGCCGATATCATAAAGATGTGCATGTTCCGGTCCAACACCCGGGTAATCCAGACCGGCGGAGATGGAATAAACCGGTGCGATCTGACCATATTCATCCTGGCAGAAATAAGACTTCATACCGTGGAAAATACCAAGTTTTCCGGTTGCGATCGTTGCTGCAGTCTCAGCAGTATTGACACCGCGTCCAGCTGCCTCACAACCAATCAGGCGAACTCCCTCGTCCTCAATAAAGTTGTAGAAAGTTCCGATTGCATTGGAACCACCGCCAACACAGGCAAGTACAGCATCCGGAAGTTTTCCTTCTTTTTCCAGAATCTGTTCTTTGATCTCCTTGGAAATAACTGCCTGAAAATCACGAACAATTGTCGGAAATGGGTGCGGTCCCATGACAGATCCGAGCACATAATGTGTATCGGAAATACGGTTTGTCCACTCTCTCATCGTCTCAGAAACGGCATCTTTCAGGGTGGCAGTTCCAGATGTAACGGCATGTACTTTGGCTCCCAGAAGAC
>OIWK01002924.1_pt1 | contig 12738 bp, 9 predicted proteins | sample 1587401 | NCBI WGS metagenome assembly OIWK01 (sample SAMEA3888911, study PRJEB22519) | human gut metagenome | biome: human gut; feature: human-associated habitat; material: faeces | place: Denmark | collected 2009
TCATATAATAGTTCTGGGCTGCTTTTGTAATAGAGCCGGTTTTTTCTACTTCTACGGCATACTTTAAATAGGAAAGATTCATATAATTCCTCCAGATATTCTGGTTATTTTCTATGTGAACATTATAACGTAGATAACCATTCTTTTCAAAACATTTATAGTTTGGTGAACAGATTAAACGCTAATTAACTTTACAATTAAGAACGGCTACCATATAATAGAAAAAACTGGTCAGAGAAAAAATGGTAAGATCAGAAACAGGAGAAAAATCGTGTCTGGAAAATTATGGAAAAAATGCGTAAACTATGAAACCATCAGTTATCTGGTATGTGGTGTACTGACTACAGCAGTGGATTTTGTTTCCTATACAGCATTTCGGAAAATGTCCATGGGTGTAGGGGTGTCCCAGGCTCTTTCCTGGGTGGCAGCAGTCTTATTTGCTTATATTGTAAATAAGATCATCGTATTCCGGAATTTTAACATGGGGCCGGCGTACTTATTAAAAGAAGGCGGTGCCTTTTTTGCGGCAAGGGCTATTTCGGGAGTGGCTACCTGGGTCTTAATGGTTGTGATGGTAAAACTGGGGGGAGACAGAGGGTTTGTTTATGAGATGTTCTGTAAATTGACAGCTTCTGTTATCAATATGGTCGCAAATTATGTATTCAGCAAACTTTGGATCTTTAAAAAGAAATAACTGGAAATAATATATAAAAGCGGCTGTAAAGAAAGGTGAATGCAGTGAGTCGTGAAGAAATAGAACAGGTAGAAAAAGAACTGGATGAGGTCCTTGAAATGGTCCAGAGACCGGTTCCGGTGAAAAATACAGGCAGGGAGGAAACAGTATCTTTGCAGGAAAATTTACAGGAAAATGATCCCTTACAGGAAGAAATGAAAATAGAAACAGAGAAGGAAGAGAAAGAAGAAAAAGAAGACAGCCCTGAAAGCGCAGCGAAGGAGCAGACGGCAGTTTCAGAAGAAGAACTGGATCTGGAGGATGATATAGAAAATGGTTATTTCCATTTCCTGCGTCCGAGTGACGGTCTGATCGCAGCCTTTTTCGTGCCGGTAGCAGTCCTGATCATCCTGTTTGCCCAGAGAGGCATCTTCCCTTTTGGTGAAGAGTGCTTTTTAAGAACGGACATGTATCACCAGTATGCCCCCTTCTTTTCTGAGTTTCAGTACAAGCTAAAGCAGGGAGGAAGCCTGCTGTACAGCTGGGATATTGGCATGGGAGTGAATTTCTCTGCTCTTTATGCTTATTATCTGGCAAGTCCGGTGAACTGGCTGATCATCTTATGTCCGAAGAAATTCATCATTGAATTTATGACCATCCTTATTATGGTAAAAACAGGTCTCTGCGGAGTGACGTTTACCTGGTATCTGGATCATCATTTTGAGAAGAAGCATTTTGTAGCCGGTGTTTTCGGCATTTTCTATGCTTTAAGCGGTTATATGGCAGCTTACAGCTGGAATATCATGTGGCTGGACTGCATCTGGCTTCTGCCACTGATCCTCTATGGGGCAGAGCAGCTGGTACGGGAGAAAAAGGGGCTGTTCTACTGCATTACCCTGGGACTTTCTATTCTGTCCAACTACTATATTTCTATTATGATCTGTATTTTTATGGTCATGTATGTGATCATGCAGGTCATTTTAAATCCGCCAAAGGGAGTAAAAGAACTGGCAGCAACAGGAGTGCGTTTTGGCTTTTATTCTCTCCTTGCAGGAGGATTGGCAGCTGTAGTGCTTCTACCGGAGATCTATGCTTTACAGGCAACTGCTTCCGGTGACTTTGATTTTCCAAAGACTATCAGCTGCTATTTTTCTATTTTTGATATGATCGCCCGCCATATTGGAAATGTGGGAACGGAGATAGGTCTGGACCACTGGCCTAATATTTACTGTGGTGTGGCGGTACTTATGTTCCTGCTCCTTTATCTGGGGGCAAAGAAGATAACAGTGCGGGAAAAGGCAGTTTATTGTGGTCTGCTGTTAATGTTTTATGCAAGCTTTTCCATTGTTAAACTTCATCTGGCATGGTTTCCATTATCCAAACAGCCTTCCCTGCAGGCAGTCCTTTATTTATATTGCCCTGGTGCTGACTATGTGCCATCAGGCCTGCCTGGAATTAAAAGAAATTTCCTGGAAGCAGGTGGTATGGGCTTTCTGGGGTGCGGTCATTTTTGTGATCATGGCAGAGAAACTTGTGGATAACTCAGAGCAATTTCATTTTTCTGTGTTTTATGCAGCTATTATCTTCCTTTCTCTGTATATGGGACTTGTTTATCTGTACAAGAGAAAGCACTGGAATGAAGATGCGGTCATGATGCTCACACTGCTTTTAGTGGCAGTGGAAACGGCTTTAAATTTAGGTGTCAGCAGTCTTCCCACTACCAGCAGAACAGCCTATGTAAAGGATAATGAAGACACCATACAGCTGGCTGGAAACATTAAAAGTGACACCTTTTACAGAGTGGAAAAGGGAGACAGCAAGACTAAAAATGACGGGGCATGGATGAATTATCCGTCGGCATCCCTGTTTTCTTCTGTAGCCAATGCTTCTTTATCGGATTTTGTAAGATACCTTGGCTGTGAAAGCTCTACGAATGCTTACAGCATCAAGGGAAGCACCCCATTGGTGGACAGTCTGTTTTCCATCCGCTATGGCATTTATCCGGATCAGCAGCCTTCAACTGGCTTACAGGACCAGCTGGGACGAAAAGGTTCCATGTGGCTTTATGAGAATAAATATACACTGCCTGTGGCATTTATGCTCCCGGGGGATGTGGAAGGCAACTGGCTGTTAGATTCCGGCAACCCGGCTGTTGTCCAGAATGATCTTTGCAATGTGCTGGGAACCAGGGATGTTTTAGTGTCCAATGAAGGAGCTGCAGAAGGCAAAAAGTTTACCTTTACATCAGAAGAAAATGGTCAGTATTATGTATATGTGACCAACAAAAAGGTGGAAAAGGTTACTGCCGCCATGGGCGAAAAAAGCAAGACCTTTGACAATGTGGACAGAGGTTATTTCCTGGAACTTGGTTATCTTGTAAGAGGAACAGAGGTGGAGCTTCGCTGTGAAGATGATGGAAATCCAACACTTCAGGCAGAAGTATGGCGTTTTGATACAGAGGCGTTTAAAGAGTTTTATGAAAAAATGGATCAGAATCCTGTAAAACTGTCCAGGTGGACAGATACGCAGCTTTCCGGTACTATTCATGCAGATATAGCCGGTACCATGTATACAAGCATTCCTTATGATAAGGGCTGGAAACTTACAGTAGACGGTGTGGAAACAGAAACCAGGTCCATCTTTGATACATTTGTGGCAGCAGACTTAAGTGAAGGCGATCATGAGATCACTTTGACCTATGAGCCGGAAGGCTTAAAAACCGGTGCCATGATTACCGGTGTAAGCCTGGCTGTGTTTGCCGGTGCAGCCCTGTTTACAGCTGTAAATGAAAAAAATAAGAAAAAAATAGGCAAAAACAGAAAAAATAGCCGCAAAATGTGAATTTATAATGTATAATGAATAATCATACATGCAGATATAAAAAGAAAAGTAAAAGGAGATATCAATTATGAAGCTTTGGGGCGGACGTTTCACAAAAGAAACAGACCAGCTGGTACAGAATTTTAATGAATCACTTTCATTTGATCAGAAATTTTATCGTCAGGACATCAGAGGCAGCATCGCACATGTAAAGATGTTAGCGAAACAGGGAATTCTTACAGAAGCAGACAGAGATGCCATTGTGGCAGGTCTGGAAGGCATCAGAGAAGATCTTGACAGCGGCAAGCTGGTGATCCCGGCTGACTCCGAATACGAAGATATCCACTCTTTCGTAGAAGGAACCTTAACAGAGCGTATCGGCGAAGCAGGAAAGCGCCTGCATACAGGACGCAGCCGTAACGATCAGGTAGCTCTGGATATGAAGCTGTATACAAGAGACGAGATTGATGAGATGGACGTTCTTGTAAAGGATCTTTTAAAAGAACTTCTGGTGATCATGGAAGCAAACACCGAGACATTTATGCCTGGTTTTACCCATTTACAGAAGGCACAGCCTGTAACACTGGCTCATCACATGGGCGCATATTTTGAAATGTTCTCCAGAGACCGTTCCCGTTTACAGGATATCCGCAAGAGAATGAATTACTGCCCGTTAGGCTCAGGCGCTCTGGCTGGAACTACTTATCCGCTGGACAGAGAATACACTGCAAAACTTCTGGATTTTGACGGTCCTACCTTAAACTCCATGGACTCCGTTTCTGACCGCGACTATCTGATCGAGCTGTTAAGTGCATTATCTACTATTGCCATGCATTTAAGCCGTTTCAGCGAGGAGATCATTATCTGGAACACCAATGAATATCGTTTTGTAGAGATCGATGACTCCTACAGCACCGGAAGCAGTATTATGCCTCAGAAGAAGAACCCGGATATTGCAGAGCTGATCCGTGGAAAGAGCGGCCGCGTTTACGGCGCCCTGGTTTCCATGCTTACTACCATGAAGGGACTTCCTCTGGCATATGATAAGGATATGCAGGAAGATAAGGAACTGACCTTTGACGCTATTGATACAGTGAAGGGCTGCCTGTCCTTATTTACCGGTATGATCTCTTCCATGAAGTTCCGCAAGGATGTAATGGAAGCCAGCGCAAAGAATGGCTTTACCAATGCTACGGATGCAGCTGATTATCTGGTAAACCATGGCGTACCATTCCGTGATGCCCATGGTATCGTAGGACAGCTGGTACTGCTTTGCATCGACAAGGGCATTGCTTTAGATGATCTTCCATTAGAGGAATACAAGAAGATCAGTCCTGTATTTGAGGAAGATGTATACGAAGCTATCAGCATGAAGACCTGCGTTGAAAAGCGTATGACCATAGGAGCACCAGGTCCGGAAATGATGAAGAAAGTAATTGAGATCTATAAGAAGCAGTTAGAGCAGTAAGTAATAAACATAATAAACTGGAAATAGATACTGAGTGGAAAGATACTAGGTGGAATGAGAGGTGCCGCAAAAGAGGAGATGTTTTGCGGCGCCTTTTTGCTATACATATTGAGAATGCGCCGGCGGCGCGTTCACGGATTTATTAATGTCCTCTCGGAGTCTTTCTTGTACCTGCCTTTGTGGCTGATTTTCCGCCAGCCGCACCCGAATTTCATCAACGTACGCACCGCGTACGCCTCAGAAATTTGGGCACAACTGACAAAAAATCTTCTCACAAAATCAGGCACAGAAAGATTCCGAGAGAACATATTATGGTCGGGAGGTTACTATGAAGTTGTTTCATTTATCGGACCTGCATATTGGAAAGCGGGTCAATGAGTTTTCCATGCTGGAGGACCAGAAATATATCCTGATGCAGATCTTAAAAGCTGCAAAGGAGCATCAGACAGATGGGATCATTTTAGCAGGTGATATTTATGATAAGCCGGTTCCGGCGGCAGAGGCAGTGCAGGTATTTGATGATTTTCTTACAAGTTTAAATGAAATGGGACTAATCGTGTTTATGATCAGCGGAAACCATGATTCACCGGAGCGTGTTTCCTACGGCGGACGGCTGATGAAGAAAAGCGGTATTTACGTGGCGCCTGTGTATGAGGGAAAGACAGAAAAGGTGGAATTTACCGATGCATATGGAAAAGTGTGCATCCATCTGCTTCCTTTTGTAAAACCGGCTGTAGTCCGTCATGCTTTTGAAGGGGGAGAATTTGAAAAAGAAGCAGAGGCAGTGTGTGATTACCAGAGCGCAGTGAAAATGGCTGTTTCCCATATGGCTGTGGATACAGATGTGCGAAATGTGTTGATCGCCCACCAGTTTGTCACCGGCGCCATGCGCTGTGAGTCAGAGGAAGTGTCCGTAGGAGGCCTTGACAATGTGGATGCTTCTGTATTTGATGGGTTTGATTATGTGGCCCTGGGGCATATCCACAGTCCCCAGGCAGTGGGAAGAAACCAGGTGCGATACTGTGGCACACCTCTTAAATATTCTTTTTCAGAGGCGGGTCAGGAAAAATCCATTACTGTGGTGGAATTAAAAGAAAAAGGAAATGTGGAGATCTCAGCTATTCCATTGCATCCCCTGCGGGATATGCGAAAAATCCGCGGCAGCTATATGGAAGTGACTGCAAAATCATTTTATGAAAATGGAAACTGCGAGGATTACCTTCATGTGACACTGACCGATGAAGAGGATATTTTAGACGGTCTGCAGAAGCTGCGGGTCATTTACCCCAATATTATGCAGCTGGAATATGACAACCGCAGGACCAGGGAAAATCCGGAGCTTACGGCAGCCCAGGCAGTAGAACAGAAGTCAGAAATGGAGCTGTTCATGGAGTTTTATGAGCTGCAGAACAACCAGCCTATGAGCCAGATCCAGGAAGAGTTTGTGCGAAATATCATCCGGGAGGTGAAAGAATGAAGCCGAAAAAACTGGTTATAAGCGCCTTTGGGCCTTATGGGGAAAAGACAGTGGTCGATTTTGAAAAGCTGGGAGAAAAAGGGCTTTATCTGATCACCGGTGATACAGGTGCGGGAAAGACCACTCTTTTTGATGCCATTACGTTTGCTCTTTATGGGGAAGCCAGCGGAAATGTCAGGGAAACGGGGATGTTTCGCAGCAAGTATGCACCGGATGATGTGCCTACTTATGTGGAGCTGACCTTTATTTATCAGGGAAAAGATTATAAAGTCACCAGAAATCCGGAATATCTCCGTCCAAAGGGCAGAGGAACAGGATTTACCCTGCAAAAAGCAGAGGCAGAACTTGTTTTTCCAGACAGCCGGCAGCCTGTGACCAAGACCAGAGAAGTGACAAAAGCCATTACAGAGTTAATGGGACTGGACTACCGACAGTTTACCCAGATCGCCATGATCGCCCAGGGAGATTTCCAGAAACTGCTTTTAGCCGGAACTGCAGAGAGAGGGGAGATCTTCCGCCAGATCTTCCATACAGGGATCTATCAGGATATTGAGAACAGGCTGCGGGAGGCAGTGAAGGGAAAATGGAAAGAATATGATGAGATGCGCCGCAGCATCAGCCAGTATCTGGATGGCGTCAGCATCAGTGATGACCCGGAGGCAGAAAGTGAATGGAAAGAGCTGAAAAAGGCGAAATTTGAGGGAAAGACCATTCGGGGAATTGAACTTCTGGCTGAGGTTATAGGACGGCAGGAGGAAAAACTTGCAGGTCTGAAAGATCAGATCCATGGGATCGAGGAAGAGATACAGAAAGAAAATAAGGTTCTTGGGGAAGCAAAGCAGAGACAGAAGATGAAAACAGATCTGGAGGCAAAGCAGAAGCTGTTTGAAGAACTAAAACCTGAGGTAGAAAAGGCTGTTTCTCAAAAGACGGCGGCAGAAGAAGAGGCAAAGGGCTGTGAAGTACTGGCAGAAGAGATAAGAGAGCTGAGAGAGAAAAAAGCCGGCTTGGAGGCATTTCTGGGAAAAGTACAGGAAGCCAAAGGAAAAGAAAGGGCAATAGGAGAAGAGAAGTTTACGGAAGAGAAGTTAAAACAGGAGAAAGTTTCTCTGGAACAGGCACTGCTTGAAAATAAAGAAGCCCAGGAAGGTCTGAAAGGTGTAGAAGCAGAGAAAGAGCGGCTGCAAAACAGGCTTAAGGAAGCCATGGGAAAAGGGGAGAAACTGACTGGGGATGAAAAAGCTCTGGATCAGGCTGTAAAGGAGAAAAAGGCGGCAGAGGAAAATGTGCTGAAACTGGAAATGACTGGAAATAACTGGAAGCTGCAGAAGGAAGAAATGATAAAGCAGGAAAATGCTTTGGCGCAGGCAGCAGGAAATGAGCCTCTTTTACAGATGAAGTCACAACAGTTACAGGAGTTTTTGCTTCAGGCAGGTCAATTGGAACTGGTCCAGAAAAAGCTGGCAGAAACCCAGAAAGAATATGAAAATGCCGTTGTTGTAAGAAACAGGGAAAGAGAAATTTATGGTCATCTGGAACAGACATTTTTAGATGCCCAGGCAGGGCTTCTGGCAAAGCATTTAAAAGAGGGGGAGAGATGCCCGGTCTGCGGTTCCGATCATCATCCAAAACCGGCAGTACTTACAGATAAGGTGCCGGATAAGGAATTTTTAGATGAGAAGAAAGAGGTATTGGATCAGAAAGAAGAAAATGTCCAGAAGCTAAGTGCATTGGCGGGGCAGTTTAAGGAACAGTCGGAAGAACTGTGGGAACAGTACCGGAATAAGGCGGAGCAGATCTTTGGGGATGCAGGGGCAGAGAGTCTACCTGAGGTGAAACGGCGTCTGTCAGAAGCAATTAATAACTGTGATCAGAAATTAAAGGATGCCCAAAAGGCAGCGGAAAGTCTTAAAAAATGCCAGGAAACGAAAGAGGCATTGGAGACCAATGAGAAGATTCTTCAGGATAAACTGCTGCAGGCCCGAAATATCCATTCAGCGGCAGAAGGGCAGATGGATCTGTTGATCAGACAGTGCATAAAAAATTTGCAGGACGAGCCGAAGATACAGGAAATGCAGCAGGTACCGGGGATACAGAGCACAAATGATATAGAAAACGTTGTATCCAGGATAAAAATGTTTTTCGCAGAGCTAAAAGCCCAAAACAACGCTGTTTTAGAACAGATAAAAGCTGATCTGGAAGAAAATGAAAAAAAGGCGGAATACTTAAACCGTTTACAGGCCCAGGCTGAAACGATGGAAGACCAACAGAAAAAACTTTCTGAAAATATTTCCGAAAAGGCCCTGCTGATCCAGAAGCTGGCAACTCAGCTGGAAGAATTAAAGAAGCAGCTGGAAGAAGAAAATAAGATCTATGGTTCTGTTACAGCAGAAGAAATAGAAGACCGGCTGAAAGGAAAAATGCAGAATAAACTGAAACTGGAAGCAGCACTGGCTCAGGCAGTGGAAACATTAAATGTTTTAAATGCCCAGTCTGAAAGTCTGAGATCTGCCATAGAAACTTTAAAGTCCCAGATCGGGTCCATGCAGGAAACTTCCGAAGGGGAGATCCAGGAAAAGATAACCGTTCTTTCAGAAGAAAATAAGGAATGGAATGAAAAATATTCCAGACAATATGCAGATCTGGAAAATAATCGTTGTATTTACAACAATGTTCAGAAAAATCAGGGAAAAATGGCAGCAGCAGAGCAGGAATATGTGTGGATGCGGTCACTTTCTGATACAGCAGGGGGAACTCTCAGCGGAAAGCGCAAGATCGAGCTGGAAACCTATGTACAGATGGCTTATTTTGACCGGATCCTGCGCAGGGCCAATCTGCGGCTTATGACTATGAGCAGCGGTCAGTATGAGTTAAAACGCCAGGAAAAAGGGGAGAGTAAGAAAGAAAAAGCAGGTCTGGACTTAAATGTCATCGATCATTACAACGGAACAGAGCGAAGTGTAAAAACACTTTCCGGCGGTGAGTCTTTCCAGGCATCCCTGTCCCTTGCATTAGGGCTTTCTGATGAGATCCAGGCGGGAGCAGGGGGGATCCGTCTGGATGCCATGTTTGTAGATGAGGGCTTTGGTTCCTTAGATGAGGACTCTTTAAACCAGGCGATCCGTTCCTTAAATGATTTGGCGCAGGGACAGAGACTGGTAGGTATTATCTCCCATGTAGGAGAGCTGAAAGACAGGATCGAACGTAAGATCATTGTTACCAAAAAGCGCAGCAGTACTGGCGTTGGAAGCCAGGTGCAGGTGGTAGGAGAGTAAGGGAATATGGTTAGAAATAGATGACATATATTGGAAAAATGACAGAAAATCTTAAAAAAAGTGCGGTTGCTCCAAAAGCTGTGTTCTGGTAAAATGGGGAGCAGATAGAAAATTTAATGCAAATATATATGTTTTCCCAAAGGAGATGTAATAGATGAAATATAGAAGATTACTGCTTGGAGGTTTTCTGGCAATGGGACTGGCTGTGACAACCGCTTCCGGTGCGCTTGCAGAGCAGATCGTTGCTGTAAACAGCCCGGTTGAGTCTGTAGGCGGTCAGGCAACCCAGGTGACAGATGCAGGTCAGAATGCAGCAGATACCTCTCAGGCAACAGTCAACTCTTCAGTCAATACAGATACGACCCAGAGTGCAGCAGGCAACACCCAGACAGATACTGCCCAGAATACAGAGGCTTCTGCTGCAAAACCAGATCCGGCATCCATCACCCCGACAGCTACCGGTATCAGCATTTATATCAGCAAACGTCAGAGCAAGCTGACCCTGATGCAGAATAAACAGGCCATTGGCGTCTGGGATGCAAAACTGGGACGCCAGTCAGCTACCGGTGATAAAGTGCAGGAGGGGGATGAAATTACTCCTTCCGGCAGTTTCTATGTATGTACCAGAAATGACAAGAGCAAGTATTATCTGGCACTTGGACTGTCCTATCCAAATATTGAGGATGCAGAAAGAGGTCTGTCCACCGGTCTTATTACCCAGGAACAGTACCAGGCGATTGTAGATGCAAACAAAGCAGGCGTGACCCCACCATGGGATACTCCTTTAGGCGGAGCTATTGAGATCCATGGAAATCAGGGAGATCGTGGAACGGCAGGCTGTATTGCCATGACCAATGATGTAATGGATATTCTGTGGAGTTATTGTGCAGTGGGTGTGCCGGTAACCATCGGTCCGTAAGCCCGTAACACTTACAGTAGCCGGAAATCTTGCCGGTATCGTCAAAGATTTCGGCGTGTGAAAGGAAACAAAAGAAATAATGGAACGCGAAATAGATTTAAAAGAAATATCCGATGGAAGATTGTACAGTTCCTCGGATATGGTAAAAGCAGACTGCGGAGATTGTAAAGGCTGCTCTGCCTGTTGTCAGGGAATGGGATCCTCTATTTTACTGGATCCCTATGACATTTACCGTTTAAGTACAGGAACAGGGCTGACTTTTGAAGATCTGTTAAAGGACCGGATCGAACTGAATATGTCAGATGGTCTGATCCTGCCAAACCTGAAAATGGCAGGAGAAAAAGAAGCCTGTTCTTTCTTAAATGGAGAAGGCAGATGCTCCGTTCATCCATTCAGACCGGGATTTTGCCGTCTGTTCCCTTTAGGGAGACTTTATGAAAATGGTTCTTTCCAGTATTTTTTACAGACCCATGAATGTAAGAAGGAAAACAGGACCAAGGTAAAGGTGCGTAAATGGATCGATATCCCGGATTTTGGCAAATATGAAAAATTCGTTTCTGACTGGCATTATTTTGCAAAAGAAATGGGACAGAAGATAAAAAGCCTTGGAAGTGAAGGCCAGGATAAGTCAAAGGCTTTGTGCCTGTATGTTCTGAAAAAGTTCTACATGGAGCCATTTGATGCTTCCGTGGATTTTTATGAACAGTTTAACAAGAGACTGGAGGAAGCAAAACATGCAGCAGCTGCCTAAAGAATTTGTTGGAAGAATGGTCCGTACTGTTCTGTTTATCGGTCTGGTGGCAGCCTGTTGCGCGGGAGTAGCTACATTTGGAATGTTTGTGGCATCCAAATTTAATCTGACTACCTCCAGAAATCAGGTGCCTCTTACTTCTGTTAAGATCGAAGGCGAAAAGGTGCTGATCCCTGAAAATGGAAAGACCACCAGGGAAGCAGGCTGGACGCTGCGCAACAGCAGAGGCCAGTATATTTTGACCTTGGACGAACTGGAAGCCGGAAGTCTGGATACAGCAGAACCGGTGATCGAAGTAGAAGGAGATCTGATCCTTCAGCTTAAAAAAGATACCATAAGCCACCTGGAAAGCCAGGGACCGGTGATCAAAAAGGGCACAGGTACACTGACCATCCGGGGAGAAGGAAGTCTGGAACTGGAGTCAGCAGATGCGGAAGCAATCAGCAGTGACTGGAATGGGGAAGAGCTGGATGCAGATCACCCCTCCGCTGTCCGTCTGGAAGCCGGAAATCTTACTTTTACAGGGGCAGGATCTGGTATTGTGGATGAGACAGTAGAACTGGCAGGCGCCCAGGGGACGATTACGGCTACATCTACATCCGGTGCTGCTGTTAAAACGGCTCATGTAAAAAGAGAAGGCAGCAACAGTGATAAGCTGGAGTTGATCGGAGCTACAGCAGTTGCAGTGCCAGAGTCATAAAGTCAGGAATATCAGATATCATCTAAAGTGGCGAAATGATATCCCATTTCCTCCCACTTAGTAAGAAGTTCATCCAAAATAGCACCATTTGTATCTGAGGTGCTGTGAAGCAGTACAATGGCTCCGGGATGGATACGACCTAATAACTTTTTGAATGCCTCTTCTTTTGAGGGCTGTTTATCCTGATACCAGTCCACATAGGCAAGGCTCCAGAAAAAGGTTTTGTATCCCATCTCCTGGGCCATTTTTAAGTTATTTTCGCTGTATTTTCCCTGAGGCGGCCGGTAGTATTTCTTCATAGTCTGCCCGGTAACCTGTGTATATAGGTTTTCCAAATCCTTTAATTCTTTTTCAAAACTCTGTTTGTCAGAGATCTTTGACATATCCGGGTGATGGTAGGTATGATTGCCAACGATATGGCCTTCTTCTACCATCCGTTTTACCAGTTCCGGACTGGTTTCCAGATAATTTCCCACTACAAAAAAGGCAGCGTGAACGCCATGTTTCTTTAAGGCATCTAATATCTTTGCGGTATTCCCATTTTCATAACCAGCATCAAAGGTGAGATAGATTACTTTTTCACCAGGATCTCCCATATAGCAGGCATTAAACTGCTTTAAGTAGTCATTTGTTGTATTTCCAACGGGAGCCTGAC
>OIWK01002931.1_pt1 | contig 12694 bp, 10 predicted proteins | sample 1587401 | NCBI WGS metagenome assembly OIWK01 (sample SAMEA3888911, study PRJEB22519) | human gut metagenome | biome: human gut; feature: human-associated habitat; material: faeces | place: Denmark | collected 2009
GCTGTAAAAGAGCTGGAATTAAATTTTGGTGTACTCTTATTCCAAAGAGATACGCATTCGGTTAAATTAACAGATGCAGGATATATTGTTGTGGAACAGGCTTCGCAGATAGTTTCAGCTTTTTATAATATTTCTACGCAAATCAATTCTATTGGTCAGATTAAAAATGGGCAGATTTATATAGCATTACCTCCAATTACTGCTATTGTATCCGTAGCGCCTCTTTTACATAAATTCAAAATGAAATATCCAGGAATAAATGTGCATTTAGCGGAATTAGGTCCTAAAGATATCGAACAATGCATAATAAATGAAGAGTATGATTTTGGGATATTTACGCCAGACAGTAGTATTTCGTACGAAAAAATTTGGTTTGAACATGATTCATTTGATGTAATTATGCATGATACCAATCCACTGACAAGAGAAGAAATAATTGACTTTGATATGCTGAAACGTGAAACATTTGCCATGTATACACAAAAGTATAAAATTTACTTTTGGATTCTTCGGGAATGTCAGAAAGCGGGATTTGAGCCCCGCATCGCATTAGAAACGTCACAAAAGGACTGGATGCTCCGGGTTGCTGCCAGCAATCAGGGCATTGCTATCCTGCCCCACAAGATTTGTCAGAATATCAAGATTCCGGACGTGGTCAGCCGGCCGCTGAATTCGAAGCAGCTGTTCCTCAATCTGGCACTGGTCTGGAAAAAAGGCCATTACTTGTCTCCGGCTGCCCGTGAATTCATCACCTTTTCACAACAGGAAAAAGGGCCCAATGGTATCCGCATTTCCGATTGAGAGGCTGCATGGTGGATACAGACCGATTACTGCCAATACATTGTATGGTGAAACTCAGAAATATACCAATACTGTAGAAAAACGACAGACGGAAAAACCATTTACACGTGCGGCAATGTGCCAACTATACGTACAATGGCTTTACTGTCAGATTCATTGTGTACGGAAAAGGGGCAGGTATGAAATTATATCTGATATTTTTGGCCGACTGCATTATATGGATCGCAGAGGTAGTGGCATACGCCGGGTTATGAATTCATATGCAGATTTTGATATAAAGCCAATATTTTATTCCAATGAATATTTTTTCCTTGTTTCACTGCCTAACAGGGGAAATGAGTTGCGAAGTGGAACGAAATCAAATAAAACGCAACTTACTCCGGATAAAACGCAACTTACCGACTTAAAAATCATTATACAAACAAGAGCGGCTAAAAGCTTTCGAAAAGACACGTTAAAAAAGATTATCAATTTATTGGAAATTTATGAATTCGCCTACCCTTTTAACCGGCAGATTGTGGCAACTCAATTTGGAATCAGTCAAAATGCGGCATCACGGATTTTAAAGAAGGCGATGGAGTGTGGCATCATTAGAAAAGAAAGGAGAGGAATATATTATTTTAGAGAAGCATTAGTAAATAAAGATTCATGCTACAGTCAGGAAAAATAGTTTAATAAAAAATCACCTCTTATATTAGTACATGGTGTACTGCCCCCCCCCCAAAAAAAAAGTTAGACCTAAAAATCTAACGATGGTAGGTCAGTACATGTACTGAATCATAGAGGTGATTTTTTGATTTATTTATTACTTTTTATCCGGAATGGGTACTAAGAAAAGCTGGTTGCTGCCGCCTTCTGATTCGGGGAACTGATTGTACATGGAGAACATCGATTGGAACCGCTGCCAGGAGTAGATTCCGTACCCGTCCTGGTTATGGTCGGTAGTATCGTACGGATCGGCGACGATGATGACGTCGTCGGCTTCATTGGCTGTACCCATATCATCATAACCAATGATAGCCTGCCAATGGCCACTCCAGTCTATCCAGCAGATTAGGATGGGATGGCCTTCTTTCAGAAATTTTCGTACATCGCTGGCAGAAAGTGTTTTGCCTTCCTTTTGATAGTCACTGCTGGAGATGTAATGAAAGCCTCCGACGCCATCAAATATATCCTTCATCTGGCGCAGTGTCGTTCCCGGATAACCATTGGGAAAACCGGGGACGGTCACGTCCTTCAGAGGATGACGCAGGGCGGCCAGTTTTTGCTCGTTCCATCCGTCTGTCCGGCCATACCATTGCAGTACGGTCAGGGCGGCTGCCGGCCCGCAGGACCATTCGCTCGTCTGTTGGAAGGTCTGATATCCGCTGAGAATGGTCCGCGATGCCGTGGATTTCATGTGGTAGAAATCGGGATGAGCGTAATACGGGGAATCGGGATGGTCGTACTGCCGTTCAATGGAGGCAGCTCCTTCATTAGGTGTCAGCCGGGCAGATACGGTCAGTTTCATATCGTTCGTAAAATCGGAAGTGGCATAAGCTGCTCCTGCTGCACCTATCAGTATAGTCGTACATAACAAGGAACACAGCCGTTGTTTCAGTTTATTCATAGGCATTCTTTATTTGATGAACGATCAGTCGAAATGACGGTCGAAGAGGTCGCTCTTTTCCAGAAATTCTTCTACGGTAGCAAATCCCAGGTGTTTGAGCAGTTCGATGACGTAGGGATTTTCTACAGGCGTCCGGCTCTGGGCTTCCTGCCCGTAGGCCTGTACGCAGGCTTTGCCTTCTTCTTTTTTGATGATGGCCCGGGGACCGCCGACACAGCCGCCGATGCAGCCCATGCCTTCAAAGAAATTGCCATCGCGATTGCCGGCGAGAATGTCATTGATCATGGCTTTGCAGCCGGGGACACCGTCGGCTTTGCGGGTCTTGATGGGCACCTTGCGGTCCGGGTCCAGCTGGGCGACGGTCATGGCTACGGCGTCGGCAACCCCGCCGGCACAGGCATAGCCGATACCGGATGATGAGGCGTGGGGGACGTTTTCTTCTTCCATTTTTTCCAGGTCCATATTGGTGACGGAAAACAGATCACGCAGTTCCTGATAGGTCAGGACATAATCGATGGCACCGGCGATATCCGGTTCTTTCCGTTCGGCTTTTTTGGCAAGACAGGGACCGATGAATACAGTTTTGGCATTGGGATGCAGTGCCTTTACCGTGCGGCCTCCGGCAATCATAGGGGAAACGGAGCCGGGGACATTGGGCAGCAGCTGGTGATAGAGCTTCTTGATCATGGCAATCCACATAGGACAGCAGCAGCTCGTCAGCTGGAACTGTTCTTCTGTATGGACGTTTTTATCAAATTCTAACGCTTCTTTCATGGTCAGGATATCGGCAAATACGGCGACTTCCAGCATGCCGGTAAATCCCAGGTGTTTCAGGGCCGTGCGCATCTTCCCCATGGTGACGTTAGGGCCGAATTGGCCGGAGATAGCCGGTGCTACCAGTGCGTAGACCGGGCCATCGTAGTCATGCAGTTCCTGGACGACGGGGATGATATCTTTACTCGTTTTGAGACTTTCCAGTTTGCAGGCATCGACACAGGCCTGACAGCCGACACATTCTGCATCGTCGATTATCATCCCTTTGCCATCGGGAGACGGTTTGATAGCGCCCCAGGAACAGGCTTCCTGGCAGGGATGTTTTTCATCAGGCGGACAGACGCAGGGTTTTACCCGCCAGATCAGTGGATGGTCGTCCGGATGGGCCAGACAGTCAATGAGCTTCGGGTCTCCATCGACATCGACCGGTTTACCATCAGCGGCCTGCCGGAGCATCTGATGATATAGTTCATCTAATGTTTTCATAAGGAACCTCCTTTATAAGTATCCGTTAAAATAGAATGATGCAACTTTATTTTAACAGATTTTTTGAAATTTCCATAGCTTTATCGTAATTTAACATTTCCCGATAAACAAATACTCTTTGCCCACCGGGAGTGAACAAAGAGTATTTGCTTAGCTAAAAACAAGAATATACATTTTAAAAATATCTCTGACAGAAAAACATATAACTCAACTATCTTTTTTATTAGCCGGCATAACCGCCTTTGACGCCTTCACGGGCATCTCTTTCCCAATCTTCAAAATGTTCTTTTGCAGCCTGGCCGATCTGTTCGTCGTTGTTGTAATCGCCGAGTTCGGTCTGTACGCCATCTTCCTTGGCTTCGGAAGCGTTGACGGCTGCTGCGAAATCACGGCCGTATTGGCGGCATGTTTCCTGGGTTGCCTGGTCCGGGTTCCACTGGCAGCGCAGGCCGTCGTTGACGACGTCGAAGCCAGCACCCTGGAGGAGAGCTGTAATCTGTTTGACAGCTTCACCGCTCCAGCCATAGCTGCCGAAAGCAGCGGCTTTCTTATTCTTGAATTTCAGGCCGCGGATCATTTCCATGATACCGCCGATGGAGAAGAGGAAGCCGTAGTTGATGGTCGGCGAGCCGACGAGGATGGCTTTCGATTTGAAGACTTCCGTAACGATGTCGTTCTTGTCATCGACAGCGGAGTTGAAGAGTTTCACCGTCAGCGTCGGATCCGTTTCGCGCAGGCCTTCGGCGATGCATTCAGCCATGCGGCGCGTGGAATTCCACATCGTATCATAAATGATGGTGATCTGGTTTTCCTGGTAAGCTTTGGCCCAATCCTGGTATTTGGCTACGATTTTCAGGGGATCTTTGCGCCAGATGACACCGTGGCTCGGGCAAATCATGCTGACCGGGACACCCATCTTGAGGATTTCATCGATTTTCCGCGTAACCATGGGGCTGTAGAGGTTGAGGATATTGGCATAGTATTTCATGGCTTCCTGATAGAGTTCTGCCTGGTCTACGCAGTCATTGTACATTCTTTCGCTGGCATAGTGCTGACCGAAACCGTCGTTGCTGAAGAGGATGTTTTCGCCGGTCATATAAGTGAACATCGTATCCGGCCAATGGAGCATAGCGGCTTCGATGAAGACGAGCTGGCTGTCGCCCAGGTCCAGGGTATCGCCGGTCTTGACGTTGACGAAGTTCCAATCCTGGTGATAGAGGCCGCGCAGGATGGCTTCCCCTTTCTTGGTGCAGTAAATCGGCGTATCCGGGATTTCCCGCATCAGTGCCGGCAAAGCGCCGCTGTGGTCGTTTTCATTATGGTTCATGACGATATAGTCGATGTCTTTGAGGTCGATTTCCTTCTTCAGGTTAGCGACGAATTCGTCGTCAAAGGGTTTCCAGACCGTATCCATGAGGACCGTCTTTTTATCGCGGATCAAGTAGGAGTTATACGAAGAGCCCTTTTCTGTCGAATATTCATGGCCGTGGAATTCGTTCAATTCCCAGTCTATTTTACCTACCCAAGTCACTTTTTCTGTAATTTTTTTACCCATGATGATCGTCTCCTTTTCAATTATCTCTATATGATGAAATTATTCTAACGTAAGCAGCAATGCCATTTTAAAGGGTCCATCGGCAGTGATGGCATGACGGCCGTTCTTGGCAAAAGCAAAGTTTTCGCCGGCCTTGATTTCATGATCTTCACCTTCATAGCGAATGACGGCTTTGCCTTCCAGGGCAAAAATCAAGGCTTCGCCGGGAGCAGCGTGTTCCGAAAGGCCTGTGCCGGCGCCGAAGCTCATGACGACGAATTTGACTTTAGGCGACTGAATAATGTCGCAGTTGATGATCTTACCATCCTGATAAGGCACGAGGCCTGCCAAAGAGAAAATCTTGCCTGCATCGATGTTCATAAGGAATTCCTCCTCTACTGTAAGTTCCGTATAGACCGCCCCATCGCGGCTCTTCATGCCAACGGGTACGGACGGCGGTGCGATGATGGCCTGACCAGCCACCAGATTATGTTCTTCCCCCGGCCAGTGAACGGTCAGCGTACCGTCAGCGACATAGAGGACTTTCGCCTGCCTGTAGATTTCCGGACTGATGTCCGTACCGGCAGCCAGGGAAAAGTAAAAGACTTGATACTGGGCTTCATTGACCAGTTCTTTAGAAATCGTACAGCCGGCCACTGGGGCATTATCACGGCTGATAGAAAAGATATGGCCTTTCGTTTCTTTCATTCCACTCACCTCGTTTTTTCTTTCCCTTCGATGTGTTAAGTATACGTTTTTTTCATCATTATAGCTGTTGTAATTACAACAGACAATAGAATTTCTCAATTATAAAAAAATAGGCGTCGCATTAAGCGATGCCTATTTTTAGCAGCCAGCAGTCAGCGGTTAGCAGATAGCTTTAAATCAACCTCTCAGACCGCCTTCGGCGGCCAGCTCCCCTATTATGGGAGCCTTGAGGCCGGCCTCTGCGAGCTGCTAGCCACTAAAAAAAGACCTGCCGTGTATGCGGTAGGTCTTTTTTTCATCCTCACTGGATTTCAATGGTGTTGGTCGGTTGTGCCTGTTGGGCATCTTTCGGGAGAGTTACGGTCAGGACGCCATCTTTGAAAGCAGCCTGGATACCTTCTTTCTGAATGCCTGTGACAGGGAACTGACGGCAGAAGGACGAGCTGGAACGTTCTTTGCAGATGTAGTTGTGCTGGTCATCCTGGGAGTCCTTCTGTTCGTTGTGGCTGGCAGCCAAGGTCAGGACGTTGTTGTCATAGCTCAGATGGATGTCTTCCTTCTGGACGCCCGGCAGGTCAGCGGTCATAACATATTCGCTGCCTTTATCTTCGATATCGACTTTCGGCATGGTGCTGGAGAATTCACCTGGCCACATAAAACGATTGAAGAAGTTATCAAAAACATCGGGAACGGAAAATTCATTGTCAACAATGGGGAATAAGCTATTCATAAGTCATGCCTTCTTTTTAATATATTCGGGAACATTTTGGAAATTTGGCGGGCGCCCCACGTGGGTACCCCTACAATTATTTAACTTCGATTCGATGGGCTTCGGCCACTTTCTTCGGGTCTTCTTTCGGCAGGGTTATGGTCAAGATACCGTCTTTAAAGGCTGCCTGGATACCATCTTTCTGGATGTTGCGGACCGTGAACTGACGGCAGAAAGTATGGCTGCTGCGTTCTTTGCGGATATATTTCTTCTTATCGTCTTTTTCATCTTTCTTTTCTTCATGTTTTGCCGTCAAAGTCAGGACGTCATCTTTGTAGCTGACGTTGATGTCTTCTTTAGCGACACCCGGCAGATCCGTCGTCAGGATATAAGCCTTGTCCGTATCTTCGATATCTACCTGCGGAACGCGGTAGTTCGCTTCTGTCGGATTTTCAAAACCATTGAAGAAGTTGTCAAAAATCGTATCAGGGAATACAAAATCACTGTTCGTTACAACTGGAAATAAACCTTTCATCATAATCATTACCCTCTTTCAACATATCGTTCATTGTTGCTATGAGTGAACCTTCTTTTCAGTTCTGTTCTTTTGACCTTTTTGGTTATCTCTCTGTAACCTCTTCCTGATTACAGCTATATCATAGACCCTATTAGCACTCTTGTCAAGTGAGTGCTAATAAAAAATTTCAAAAAAAGCGGGCCGCCCTTTGGGACGGCCCCTACGAATGTATCCGCGGCCTGCGGTCTGCGGGCCGCCCTTTGGGACGGCCCCTACTAGCCCCTAGCCACTAATCACTTATCCTGCGGGACGAGTTGTTTGCCCGGTTTTACGAAGATCCAGGCTACGATGGCGATGATGCCGAACAGGGACGTTGCCGTGAAGGCATTGTTCCAGCCGTAGTTGGTGACGAAGAAAGCGGTGACAATCGGAGCCAGGACGCCGCCGATGTTGCCCCAAAGGTTGATCCAGCCGGAAACGGAACCGGTGTATTTGCCGCCCAGGGAGATGACGGAAGACCAGCTGGCGCTCATAGCGAAGCCCAAAGCACCGAGGGAAACGGACATCCAGAAGATGTTCATAGCCGGGTCGGCCGTATGAGATGCGATGTACAGGCCGAGAGACGTAACGGCTACGCCGGCCATGGCCGTAACGGTACGCATTTTATACTGCATTTCGCTGTGGCTGCCATTGGCGATCTTGTCGGAAACAAAGCCGGCTAAGAAAACCATAGCCATCAAAGCAATCCACGGACAGGAAGCCCAGAAGCCCATGGATTTCAGGGACATGTTGTGGACTTCCGTCAAATACATGGGAAGCCATGCCAGGAAGACGTACATGATGTAGTCGACGACCATGAACTGGATGCCGACAGCCCAGAACTGGGTCGAACGGAGGAATTTGCTCCAGGGAGCGACGGCTTTCTTCAGGGAGTCAGCCGAACGGCCTTCGTTGATGTAAGCAGCTTCTTCCGCATTGACATAAGGGCTGTCTGCCGGATTATCGCAGGCGAAGCGGTGCCATACCCAGGCCAGGACGATGCCGACGAGACCGAAGATGATGAAGACGGCGTGCCAGCCGAAGAGGCCCATGAGGGCGACTGTAGCGACGGGACCGACGACGGGGCCGAAGAAGGTGCCTAATAAGATGGACGAGCTGGCCTTGCCTTTTTCGTGTTTATTGAACCACGTAAAGGTGGCAGCCCCTAAGGACGGGAAAACAGGACCTTCGCCGAGGCCGAAAGCCAGGCGGACAGCAGCGAAGCTGATCTTGCCTTTGGCTAAGGCTGTCAGGGCTGTGAAGACGGACCACCAGAGAATGGCCAAAGCCCCGGTCTTGCGCATGCCGAATTTTTCAGCCAGGATACCGCCGGGGACCTGCATCAAAGCGTAGCTGGCGAAGAAACAGGTCTGAATGAAACCCATGTCGATTTTGGTGAAACCAAATTCCTGCATGATGACCGGCGTTGCAACGGAAAGGTTGACGCGGTCCATATAAGCGACAAAACTGATTAAAAAGATTAAAAACGCGATTTTCCATCGGAAGTTCGTCATCGTACCAGCAGCAGCCCGCGTTTCAGCTGCGGCGGTCATGATCTTACCCATTGCTTTTTCCATAGCCAATACCTCTTTACCTGAATACCAAAATACCTAACATAAATTGATAATGAATACTGTAAAAGTCACACCCAGGGGATATAAAAAGCCCCTGCTGCTCCGGCGGAGCAACAGGGGCGATGAGTCGCGGTACCACCCTGTCATTATACTCAGTGTCTTTGACAGACATCCTATAACGCGGGATTGCGTCTGTACCTCAATTCCCTAGAAAAACAGTCGGTACAGAAACTCCCGGGCGAAGTCAGACGATTGCACCTCGCCGGATTCTCAGCACCGCCGGCTCTCTGCAGAGGATGGGATCTCGTCTTTTACCCGTTCATCGTCAGTATATCTGCACTGCTTTCACAGTGCCCTGTTTGTGTGATGTGCCTATTATCCATGAAAAGAGGCTGATTGTCAAGGCTTTTTATTAATATTTTTAAATTTTATTCCGTTAAACGTTATATTATTAATTTGGTTAAACGTTTTTATTACCTATTTGCCAGAAAGGCTTTATTTTTTGTAAAGCATGCGCACTGAATTGAGGACACAGAGAGCGGCCACGCCGGAGTCGGCAAAGACGGCAGCCCACATGGAAGCATAGCCGGCAAAACCGGCGATCATGACGACGGCTTTGATACCTAAGGCAAAGACGACATTTTCCATGGCGATCTTCATGGTTTCCCGGGACAGGTGAAGCGCTGCCGGTACGGCGCTGACACGGGACTGCATGAAGACGACATCGGCCGCTTCGACAGCCGCATCGGCCCCGCTTCCCATGGCAGCACCGACATCGGCCCCGGCCAGGACAGGCGCATCATTGATGCCGTCGCCGACGAAGAGGACCGGACCGTACTGCTGGCGCAGCACATCCATCTGGTTGACTTTATCCTGCGGCAACAGCTTGGCCCGGACATCGTCGATGCCCGTCTTGGAAGCGATGTAGTCCGCTGCCTGCTGGGAATCGCCAGTGAGCATGGCCGTCGTAATGCCCATACGGGAAATAGCCTGAATGGCATCGACGGCATCGTCTTTGATAGTGTCCGAAATGACCAGCCGGCCCGCATAGGCCCCATCGACGGCGACGTACAGTTCCGAACCGTATTCCACCTTATCCATGGCCGGCAAGGCGATGTGCTGGCCGTCCAGGAGCTGGCGATTGCCGCAGAGGACGTCATGGCTGCCGACGCGGGCTTTCAGGCCCTGGCCGGCGATTTCTTCCATGGCCGACGGTTCTATAAGGCGCAGGCCCTGTTCACAAGCCTGGGCGACGACGCTGCGGGCAATGGGATGGTTCGACACCTGTTCTGCCGACGCACAGAGGCAGAGGACGTCATCGGCACTGCGGTTATCGGCAGGGAGAACCTGGTGGACGACGAAATTGCCTTTGGTAATGGTCCCGGTCTTATCGAAGACGACAGCTTTGATATGCTTCATCTGTTCCATAGCAATGCCGCCCTTGAAGAGGATGCCCTGCTTGGACGCCGCGCCGATACCGGCAAAGAAACTCAAAGGTACGCTGAGGACCAGGGCGCAGGGGCAGCTGATGACCAGGAAGGTCAGGGCCGTGTAAATCCAGTAGTGCCACTGGCCGGTCACCAGGGATGGGGCGATAGCCGTAGCGGCGGCGATAGCGACGACAGCCGGCGTGTAGATGCGGGAGAAACGGGTAATAAAGCGGTCGATTTTCGGCTTACGAGCCGCTGCCCGTTCAACGGATTCCAAAATTTTCGTAACCATTGATTCAGCCAAGGGTTTCGTGACTTTGACTTGCAAAACGCCTGTCGTATTGATGCTGCCCGACAGGACTTCCGCCCCTTCCCGGCAGATGACCGGCACTGGTTCCCCGGTCAAGGCCGACGTATCGATAAGGCTCTCGCCGGCCATGACGATGCCGTCCAGGGGGATGCGGTCGCCGACGCGGACGACGACGACATCACCGGCTATGGCTTCTTTCGCCGGAATCGTAACCGTCGAGCCATCAGCCCCTAAGCGGTGGACCACTTCCGGACGCATATCGATGGCAGCGGCCACTTGTTTGCGGCTACGGTGGACAGCCCGGTCTTCCATGGCTTCGCCAATGCGGCTGAAGAGCATGACGGCGACGGCTTCTGGATAGTCCCCGATAGCAAAAGCACCGATGGTAGCAACGGCCATGAGGAAATTTTCATCGAAAGGCCGGCGCTTCATGATATTTTCCCCAGCTTCCCGCAGGACGCCATAGCCTAAGAGCAGATAGGCGATGATATAAGCCGGCAGGGAAACGGCTTCCGGGATGATATTCGTCAGGTAGGTAATCAAAAAGAGGACGGTACCAGCGATGAGGGTCCACAAGGGACTTTCTTCTTCATCGTCCTCATCGTCGCCGCAGCCACAACTGCAGGTGCCGACTTCATTCAGTTTGATGCCTTCGTCTTCGTCGTGATGGCCGTTGCAACAGGAACAGCCGTGGTCTTTCAAAAATTCTTCTGCCATAGATATGCCTCCTTTGGGAATCCTTTGTATTTGCCTCCATGATACCATTAAAGTTAAGTATGTTCAAGTGTTCATATGTTATCTCTATATACTTTTTGCGCATACCCTGCCCCGTTTGCCCTTCTCCCCTGGCTGTGAGATAATAAGGTATACTCGATTCATAAAAAGAGGGGTTGATATTATGAAAATTATGATTACTGGCATTGGCGGCGTCGGGGGATATATCGCGTCCGTCCTCTGTGCCAATTATGATGACGTGACACTCGTTGCCCGTCGGAAGCGCAAAGAATCGCTCCAGACGAAGGGGCTCGTCGTACACAGCGACTTCTTCGGCGACCACGTCGCCCACCCGGTTGTCACCGACGATCCGGCTTCGGCAGGCATACAGGACGTGATTTTCGTCTGCGTCAAGAATTATTCCCTGGAAGCAGCCCTGACGTCGGTCCTGCCCTGCATCGGTGACGATACGATCGTCGTCCCCGTCCTCAACGGCTTCACTTATCACCAGACAGCGGCAGCCCTCATGGAGCGCGGGAAAATCGTTGACTCAGCCATTTATATCACGTCGTCTTATCAAGAAGACTATTCCATCCGCCAGGAAGGGCGCTTTGCCCGTATCTACATCGGATCCGATGACGCTGAAGCGACGAAGAAGGTCTACGATGTCCTAAATCATCCGGGCCTGACTTGCTGCATCGCGGAGAACATCACCGTCGAAATATGGCGCAAATTCATCCTCAACTGCGCTTACAACGTCCTGACGGCATATTACCGGACATCTATCGGCGGAGCCCTCTCCCAGCCCCATGGCAAGGAAGAATTCCGGGCCCTCCTGCAGGAAGCCTATAACGTCGGTAAGGCCGCCGGCGTTCCCCTGCCCGATGACGTCGTCGACGACCAGTACCGGCGCATCCTGGGCAGCGACGACATGGACGCTACGAGTTCCCTCGAACGGGATATCGCCGCCGGCCATCAGAGCGAACTGGACACCTTCAGCGGCGCCCTCATCCGCCTGGCCCATCAGTATGGCGTGCCCGTCCCCATGTCGGAAAAATGCTACCGGGCGTTGGTATAGTGGTTATCGCACGAAGCTTTCTGCTATCAGGCACTATCCCGCTTTTTCCATAGTTTGTAGTACAGAGTTTGTAGTTTGTAGAAAAGGGCTTTATATTTTTAGCTATTTACTACAAACTGCAAACTATAAACTTAAAACGCAAAAAAGAACCGTACATGATGGTATAGGCCTTCATGTACGGTCCTTTTGTAAGCGGTTTTATCTCATACTGTTTTATACTATTTCTATACGTTTTTCGAAAGGAGGAGAGTTCTGTTAGGAAACTCTTTGATTATCTGAGGATTGCGCCGGAGATAACCATCTGCTGTACCTGGTTAGTGCCTTCGTAGATCTGAGTGATCTTAGCGTCGCGCATGTAGCGTTCAACCGGGTATTCGCGAGTGAAGCCATAGCCGCCGAATACCTGGACAG
>OIWK01002933.1_pt1 | contig 12691 bp, 12 predicted proteins | sample 1587401 | NCBI WGS metagenome assembly OIWK01 (sample SAMEA3888911, study PRJEB22519) | human gut metagenome | biome: human gut; feature: human-associated habitat; material: faeces | place: Denmark | collected 2009
AGCAGAACCGGGTGTTCATTATCTTCACGATAGAGGATGTCAAGAGGGCGTTGTGTTGCGCAGACAACAAAGCGACCAAGCTGCTCCGGGAACTCGAAAAGTTTGGTCTGATTGAACGAAAACGCAGAGGTCTGGGAAAGCCAAGTTTGGTGTATGTGAAGAACTTTTCGGCAGAATCGTCAAAATCAATATTCCAGAATCGTGATTTTCACGATTCTGGAGGCTTCAAAAACGCAAGTCAAGACCCTTCAAAATCACGATGTAATAAGACTAAAGAGAATGATACTGAAATGAGTGAGACTGATTCTTTCTATTCTGAAGAATCGGATGGGATGAGCAAACGCACCCAACTGGAAGAATATTTTTCTCAGTCTTTGGAGATAGACCCTCTGCTCCGGCTCTGCCCGGATGATGAGGACACCATCTATCAGATCGTAGATTTGTTGGTGGACACCTGCGCTCCCAGCTGAGCTATAGGCCCATATTTAGGGACGTGACGCGGTTGGGCGACCAACCGACATACTCCCCATTTGAATGCCCACAACTCCGTGGGGCACAAAAGCGATACGCTTGCACTCCCAGCTGAGCTATAGGCCCATATTTAGGGGCGTGACTCGGTTGGGCGACCAACCGTTATACTCCCCATTCTAAAGCCCACAACTCTGTGGGGCACAAAAGCGATACGCTTGCACTCCCAACAGTCTCGCTTCTGTGCACACCTTATGCACTGTGAGAAAAGAAAAATCGACGTATATTCGTCTATATAAAATGCTCCGCCATCCAAACGACCTTTCTCGCTCGCAAGTATGGTCTCCAAGCCGCGGATTTTCGAGATGATGCAGTTTGGGGCGTAATATGGTTGGCGGACAAGTGAGCTACAGGCCCTTGAGATGTAACTCACATGGGGTTCAGATGTATCGCATCCCAATTCACAATAAAATACGATGTACCGTAAAAAGCGCAACTTTAACTCGAAAAGAATGGAAGCTGCGTTTTTGTTTTTGTCCACACAACATTTCAAAAAAGGAGGATGTCTATACTTTGTGCTACACTATCCAAGCAATGTATGAATACGGCGGCATAGTAGATGACGACGAACCACAGAACTTATTCTGAGCTTAGCCAGTATGCGACCTTTGAAGACCGGTTCCATTATTTGCAACTGCATGGCACTGTCCGGCATGATACATTCGGATTTGACCGCTATCTAAACCAAGACTTCTACCAGTCCAGAGAATGGCGAATGTTCCGTGACAAAATTATTGTTCGGGACATGGGATGTGACCTCGGTGTTCTTGACCACGAGATTACAGATTGGGTTATCCGAAATGGAAAGATTATCCGACCGGACACACAAAGCAATCCATTATGGGGACGATAGCATTCTGGAACCAGCTTTCACAGAACGAAGATCGGGCGATACCTGCCTATGGAAACAAAGAACGATTTGATCGTCACACAGCGGCTGAAAACATGTGTGAATTTCAAAAATTCGATTGAAGATTACGAAAAAACTGTGTATAATATGATTTGAAGGAGGGAAGATGATTATGCTTATTCGTTTTTCTGTTGAAAACTATATGTCGTTTAAGGAACGGCAAATTTTTTCTATGGCGGCAGGAAAAAGCTCCAGACATCCGTCTCATATTGTTTCGATAGGAACTAATCGACTTTTGAAGAGTAGCTTTATTTTTGGTGCAAATGCAGCAGGTAAATCAAATTTTATCCATGCTGTTGACTTTATGAGGCAACTTGTGACTACAGGCGATTCTAAAAGTGGAAGAAGCCGTGATCGATATTTCCGAATAGATCCATCTTATAGTAAACGACCGGGCGTATTCCAGATAGAGATTGCTGCAAATAATCGATTCTATTCTTATGGATTTTCTATTGACTATCTTAAGAGAGAATTTCAGGCAGAGTGGCTCTATGACGTTACTGATGACAAGGAAGTCTGCTTCTTTGAAAGAGATATAGAAGAAGGTACAACGAAAACAGGCTTGAAGTTTCCTGCAAGTTCAAAAGATGGCATGAGGTATGAAGTATACAAAACCGATATTACTGCTAGTAAGTTGTTTTTAAGTGAATTTGCTAAGAAAGATATTGATGAAACATCTATTTTTTGGCCGCTTAAAGTTGTATACAATTGGTTCTTAAAAGTTGTTGTAGTATATCCATATAGTCATGCTATGAAACCAAACAACTTTTTTGTGAATAGCAGTGGAAACAATACAGCATTAGCGCAAATGTTAGCTGGATTTGATACTGGAATAGAGGGAATCTCTTCAGAAAAGAAATCTCTTGAAGAAGCATTGTCCTTTATGCCAAAAGAAGATAGAAGTCAGCTTATATCTATTATAGAGAATGACATTCGAGAACATGAAGAGATTCGTATGTCGATGGATGAAGATGCTAAAAAATCTATATCCATAGGAGTGAATAACCAAAGTTTTGTTATTTCTATGGAAAATGGAGAGTTAATGGCAGATCAGCTTATGATGAATCATGGTAACAAAGATGATTTGTTTGACCTATATGATGAATCTGATGGCACACAAAGACTATTCGACTTGATTCCTGCGTATGAAGTTGTTAAGGATGGACGGGTTATCCTTATTGACGAGGTGGATCGAAGTTTTCACAGTAAGTTGACAGAAGAATTCGTTCGGCGATATTTTGAGATAACAGAGGGCAGTGCATGCCAGATGATTTGTACGACTCACGACTTAAACCTGATGACCTTAAACCTGCTCCGAAAGGATGAAATATGGTTTGCTGAAAGAGACAATGAACATAGCACGCGGTTATATTCATTAAGTGAGTTTAAGACTAGAAATGATAAAAGCGTTTTGAATGACTATATTCAGGGACGATATGGAGCAATCCCTTGTATTTCAGAAATTGAAAGTGAGGAGGCTTAATATGTCAATTCCTCATAGACTGAATGCAGGTAATCGATTCGAGAGACCTGAAACCCAAAGCATAAAACGCGTGGTTTTTCTCTCTGTTGAAGGAGAAGTGACCGAACGACGATATTTTGAGTTTGTGAGAGAATCAAGGGAAACGCTTGGAATTAAGTCAGTAGTCGAAATCCATGTGCTACGACGTGGTGACAGCTCAAGTTCACCGGAAAAAGTAGTGGAATTGCTCGAAAATTATCTTGAAGTGAGAAATAATAATGACTTTCTTGCGGAAGTTGATAAGTTGGAACTTAAACACTACGATAAAGAATTTATTCATAAATACTTAGAAGCCCCAGATACAATCGATGTAAAAGAGAAAAGGCAGTTTGAGGGATTTCTGAAAGAAGAGCAGTTGGATTTAACATACCTTCTCTTCCTTAACAAATTCAAAGGATCTGATAACGGAGAAAACGACGTTTTCGGAATTGTTATTGATCGTGATGCCGGAAATCACAGTCCAGAGAACATGGCAAGGATTTTCGATGAATGTGACGAGAAAGGGTATCGATGCTTTCTTACAAATCCAAGATTTGAGTTTTGGCTGCTGCTTCATGTTGCAGATGTAAAGTCTGAGTATCCAGATGAACTTGAAAAAATGCTTGACTTCAATGATGAAACTGTAGACAAGCACTTGCTTGAGAAAACGGGCGGCGGAAAAAAGATACAGAGAAAAACATTTGATACTTATTTTCTTCCGAATATTGATACGGCAATCGAGAGAGCTAATGGATTATGCACTTCACGAAACAAACTTTTAGATCAGCTCGGAAGCACTCTTGGCGAACTTTTTGAACTGCTGCGAGAATAAGAAACCAAAATTATTTCAGCGCACTGGCTTAGCGGCTAGTGCGCTTTTCTTTTTGAGACATGAGTGAAGAAACCAGCTAAGCTGGTAGAATAAAAGCGGCTTTAGCCATAGACAAAGAGAAACCTCCCCGTAAAATAGAGTGCAGATTTGCCAACCACATTCTAGAAACAGGGAGGTTTATCTTTGAAATGAAAGATAACAAAGACGTAGATAGTTTAAGCCATATGACGTGGAGATATCAGTACCATGCAGTGTTTGCACTGAAATATCGGAGAATGGTGATATACGGTCAAATCAAAAAGGACATAGGCCAGATACTCCGCCAGTTGTGTGAGCAAAAAGGTATTGAGACTATCGAAGCAGAAGTCTGCCCTGACCATATTCATATGCTGATAAGTTTCCCTTCGAAGTACAGTATTTCTTACGTTATGGGATATCTTAAGGAAAAAAGTACTCTTTTAAGGCTTACTCAAGCCATCGGCTTAGCCAGTGGTTTTCGCTTACTGTTTTGAACCGTTTATGCCATCAACAACTGTTGCTATCTTCCTCATTGTTAGATTTGACTCAGCCAAAATCTTTTTTATGTTTTTAACATATATCGCAGCCCTTCCATCATCACTAATATGTACCAAAATTAATTTTGACTTTGCTCGTGTCGCAGCAACATAGTGGTTGCAAATATCTTGCTCTGTTTCCAACGTATAATCGGATACGAACAAAATAACCTGATCAAATTCCAACCCTTTAGAGGAATGAAACGTAATCGCAATTCGTTGTAGTCCATCTATATTAAATGCCGGATGAAATTTTTTATCGCAAATGGTTTCATACACTTTTTTACAATGCTCATCTTTTGTAGAGTAACCCAAAGAATTTGCTAATTGCTCAACTTCTTTGGCAAAGCTGTCCTTATCCGCTTGCTTAAGATATTCATCCAAATGCTTCAATGAAATTTTAATGGTTTGCAAAATATGTTTGTTTCCTACTACCTCATTAGGGTTTTCATCTCTAAGGTCGTAGGCCGAATATGTGGGGAGAATAAAGTGCTTTGCAATAGCGTTATAAAGCCATGCTGCTTCAGTAGTAATATCCGAGATTGGAGTTTGAGGAACATATGTGAATTCTACTCCTTTTTCTGTTAGTTCTTTTGCACCAATCTCAGAATTTGCGTTGCTGTATCTTAACAGAGCACATCTTTTGTTCTTGTCCAAATAAGGTACTACAGCCGAAACCCAATTTGCAGTTGTAGTACATAGCATAACTACCGAAGACAAATCATTGACCTCTTTATAAAGAGGTCTTGTCTCATCGCAAAGCAAATTAGAATAATTTTGTATCTGCTGACAGGATCTATAATTATCCGTCATAACTTTTTTAGAGAAATCACCTCTGGTCCAAATACTCATAAACGCTTCAGGATATGCACCTCTCCACATATAAATCGACTGTTTTTCATCGCCAACAACGAAAGTATCTATTTTCAGAGTTTCACATAGATACATAAACAGTGCGTGCATATCTTTATCGCAGTCCTGATATTCATCTACATAAATTTTGAAATATTTGGATTTCAAATATAACTGGCACGCACTTGAATTTTTCAGAATTTCAAGTGCCAGTTGAAATATAAAATTTTTCTTGCTGTTTATATATGAGCATAAGATTTGCTCCGTTCTTATTATTTCTATTCCCTCATCAAGAGTACTCACTCTCACAGAGTAGTCTGTACTCATATCGAGTTTATAGTCTTTACCATAGACATCTTTCATAAAGGGCTTGATGATTTCTTCGATGGCAAAACTATTGTTGGTTCCGATGAAATGCTCGCTTACATCAATGTTTAGACGATCTTTAATTTCGGCGGCGGCCTTAATTGTAAATGTAATTGCGGCTACTACTTTGTGTGTATGATTTTCTTCTATGTCATGCTTGATTTTGGAAACCATGGTATGCGTCTTTCCCGTTCCAGCACTCGCGCGAACAATTAAGTTCCCAGATGTTTCAACAATTTCTTTTTGTATCGGCGATAACATCATTCGGCAATCCTCTTTAGACAAGCAAAATTGTAGTGTTCAAAAATAAGTTCACAGTCGTTTTGGGTGAGTTTTTCGGCAAGTTCAACCATGTGATTGTTCTTTACTTCCTGCAGATAGCCAATCACATTTCCATCGGCTGATGGAAGGTATTCAACCATTTTATCATGAATAACTTCATCCAAATCTTCTTCCAAACTGCATCTCGACAAATAGAGTGAATAATTGCTTCTAATTCGATCCAATGTTTCTCTATTTTTATCGTATAGCTCGCGCTTTGCCGCAACACTCTTTTCATTTACAGGATCTTCCGGAAGAATAGTTTCACCAATAAGACCATTTAATCGCATAAAACCTAACACGCTATATGTCTCTTTGTTACGCGGCTTTCTTAAGTCGTTATCTGTTTTCACGACATTATAAATTTTCAATGCGTTCAATATTGATTGGTAAGGCTTAAATCCAAATCCCCCCACCGAAAGTATATAAATCCCATCAGCTTCATAAAATGGATTCTTTTCAGAAAGAACTTTTCCGAATAAAACCATTTCAGAAGGTCCTTCAACGAGCAAAACTTTATCGGCAAAAATAGCTTCTGTCAATCCACGATTTAGCATCTTGCGCTGCTCTTTGAATTCTTCGGGAACAACATAGAGAACACTGCGGCTTACGATTTTATCAGCATTGTATATGCGAACTAGATTCACCTGATCCATTTCTGCCAGTACATATGGTGAATGTGTTGTTATAAATAAATACCGATACTTGTTTTCAGAAAATAATACATGCGATAATGCAATTTGCATAGAGCGATGCAAATGGTTTTCAGGCTCTTCTATTAAAAACAAATTGATTTTCTTATCTTCTTCCTCTTTAGAAAGCAAATCAAAAATAGAATACACTAATAATTTCTTGCGTCCTTCACCTGAGGTGGGATATAGAGAATCATCCGCATCTTGTTTGATGTAGGGAACAATATTGGAATAAAGACCTTTTACAGCAATTTCAGACTTTATAGATACCGTTACAGCTTCATGTCTAAACTTTCTATATTCTGGAGCAATTTTTTCTTCAAAACTTTTTATGCCAGACAAACTGGAAATCTGTGCATTTAAACTATTACAAGTTTTCTGAATATCTTCTAGGGTACTTCTATCTTGCTCGTCATTGTTTGCAAGAAGCGTATTAGCATTTTTCTTGAAAAGAGCATACAAATCCACATATGCATCTATGTAAATAACATTGAATACATAATCTATTTCAAAAAAAGTTCCATGAACTTTCATTTCCTCAAGTTCATTCAAGTCGCCACCCCAATATAGAATAGGTACGCCAACCATTTCTTTTTCATCGTAGGAGGCTGCTACTTTAATATAGACTTTATTTTGCCCTGAAAGAAGTGCACCTTTTAGCTTTGCCCGGAGTTTCTGACTGTCCGAATCACCTTGATCGCTAATATCAATCGTCACAATAATTTCAATCGGAGATCCTATATGTTTCTTGTAATAATCTGTATCATTAAAGTTCTGTCGCCTAATGTCCTTATCAAAAACAAATCTTAATGCATATAAGAAATTGGTTTTTCCAACATCATTCATGCCAAAAAGAATATTTTTATTTGTCAACGCTACCGATATGTTTTCAAAATTTCGGAAATTCTTAATTGTCACCATATCAAATTTCATGGCACCGCATCTCCTCAGATAGCAACTCTCTTTTTACTCTAGCTACGACATTTCTACGTACAAGACGATTGTAATATACAAATTATATCACAAATTAAGTGCGATTCAACAAGAAAGTATTGAATCTGCGCTTTTATTTTTGCCCACAACACATTTCAAAAGGAGGATGCCTATGGATAAAGACTTTATGCTGAACTATTTTAACAAAGCCGTACAGCCTGAATGGGAGGAACTGCTGAAAACACCGCGCTACCAACCGGCAGCAAGTAAGCGTGACGCAATCGAACGGGAGTTCTTTCGGATGCTGAACGATGAGCAGAAACGCAAGTACCTTGATTTGGAATCCGCAGTCATACTGGCAGAATGTGACATCGCAGAAGCCATGTATATGAAAGGTGCCGCAGACCGTGAGATGATGATCCGTTAATACCATGAGTTACGACTACTTCTACGGTCAGTCGGGCGAATTGTTCTCCTACTTTCGCATCCCGAAAGCACTGTTCCATGACTGCCGCTTTCGGCAGCTTTCCACCGATGCCCGGACACTGTACGGCATTCTACTGGACCGCATGAGCCTGTCCGCAAAGAACGGCTGGTTGGACGAGCAAGGGCGGGTGTATATCATCTACACCGTCCGGGAAGTGCAGGAATCCCTCTGCTGCGCCGAGCACAAGGCGGTAAAGCTGTTCCGGGAACTGGAGGACATCGACCTCATCGAGCGCAAACGCCGTGGTCTGGGCAGACCCAGCCTGATCTACGTCAAGGACTTTTCGTCTGGACTGCCAAAAGCGCAAGTACAGAATTGCCCAAACAGCAATTCAGGTGCTACCGAAAGCGCAATTCTGGAGCAGCCAAAACCGCAAGCAAATAAGACTGATAAGAATAAGACAGAGTGGAACGATCCTGATCCCATCTATTCCGGGGGCATCCGGGAGCAGCTTGAGGATTATTTTTATCAGGTACTGGAGGTAGAACTTCTGCTCCGGCTCTGCCCGGACGAGGAGGACACCATCTACCAAATCGTAGACTTGCTTGTGGATACCTGTTCCACCAAACGCAAGATGTTGCGGATTGCCGGAGATGACAAGCCCACCGAGGTGGTACGCAGTCGGCTGAAAAAGCTGAATGCCGACCACATCCGTTTTGTGCTGGATTCTCTGGCAGAAAACACCGCCCCGGTGCGGAACATGAAGCAGTATCTGCTGGCGATGCTCTACAATGCGCCCACCACCATGAACCTCTACTATCAGAACAAGACGAACCACGACTTTGCGCGCGGTTCACCGAAGGCGGGGTGATGTTATCGCAAAGAAAGCTACGATTATCGCAGTCACCAATCAAAAAGGCGGTGTGGGGAAAAGCACCACCTGTGAGAACTTAGGCATTGGACTGGCAATGGAGGGCAAAAAAGTTCTGCTGGTAGATGCTGACCCACAGGGCAGCTTGACCATTAGCATGGGCTGGCAACAGCCCGATGAACTGCCCACTACCCTTTCCACCCTGATGGCAAAAGCCATGAACAATCAGAGTATTCCGCCCGGTGAAGGCATCCTGCACCATGCAGAGGGCGTTGACCTGATTCCGGCAAACATTGAACTGGCAGGACTGGAAGTTTCCCTTGTCAACTGTATGAACCGGGAAAAGATGCTGAAACAGGTGCTGGACAGTGCAAAGCACGACTATGATTTCATTCTGCTGGATTGTACCCCTTCCCTTGGGATGCTGACCGTCAATGCACTGGCAGCAGCAGACACCACCCTGATTCCCGTGCAAGCGCAGTACCTGTCTGCAAAGGGTCTGGAACAGCTTTTGCAGACGGTGCAGAAAGTCCGGCGGCAGATCAATCCGAAACTGAAAATCGAGGGTATTCTCCTGACCATGACCGACAGCCGCACCAACTACGGAAAGCAAATCAGCAATCTGATCCGGCAGGCATACGGAAAACACTTGAAGGTGTTTGAACAGACCATTCCACGCTCCGTCCGAGCGGCTGAAACCAGTGCGGCAGGCAAAAGCATCTTTGCCTATGACCCCAAGGGCAAGGTGGCAGAAGCCTACAAATCTCTTGCAAAGGAGGTGCAGGCGGATGCCGATCGACAGCGGAAACTTAGCTCTGAAAGGGCTAGATGACCTGTTCTCCACCGAGGAAAAACGACAAGAGGAGCAACGGGAACAGGTGCAGCAGATTCCCATTGATGCGTTGCACCCCTTCACCAACCACCCTTTCAAGGTGCTGGACGATGAAGCCATGACCCGGACGGTGGAGAGCATCGCACAGTACGGTGTGCTGGCTCCACTGATCGCCCGCCCTCGCCCGGACGGTGACGGCTACGAGATCATCTCCGGGCACCGCCGTCAGTATGCGGCTAAACTGGCCGGGCTGGATACCCTGCCGGTTATCGTGCGGCAGATGTCGGACGACGCTGCTGTGATATTGATGGTGGATTCCAATTTGCAGCGTGAACACATCCTGCCCAGTGAAAGGGCTTTCGCCTACAAAATGAAGCTGGAAGCTCTAAAAAATCAAGGTGCTAGGTCAGATTTAACTTCCCGACAAGTTGTCGGGAAGTTGGAGGCGGCTGATTTGGTTGGAAAAGGAAACGAAGAAAGCGGCAGACAAGTCCAGCGCTTTATCCGTCTGACCAACCTCATCCCGGAACTGCTGGACATGGTAGACGAAAAGAAGATCTCCTTCAATCCCGCTGTGGAACTGTCCTATCTGGACGAAAGCCAACAGCGGGATTTTTTAGAAGCCATGGATGGTACCCAAAATGCCCCATCTGTATCGCAGGCTCAGCAACTAAAGAAGATGGCGCAGTGTGGTGAGTTCACCTATGAAAAGGCGTTTGATATTTTGGGGCAGGAAAAGAAGAGTGAGCAGGACACCGTAACTATCAAAAACGACATCCTGCGAAAATACTTTCCACGCAGCTATACGCCTCGGCAAATGGAAGAAAAAATCATTCAGCTTTTGGATGCGTGGCAGAAAAAGCAGCAGCGCCACAACGAACGCTGACCCGTAACGCAAGACCCGATGGGGTCTTTTTTGTTTGCAAAAATTTGGAGGTAACGCCTATGAACAATACAATTCCTTTTCACTCCGCACCCCATGCTCCGCAGATCACGGTGGACGTGAACATCCTGTCCATGCTGAAACAGGCGGCATCCTGTTTGAGCGAAATGGCAAGCGAGAATGTCTACCTTGCCGCCATCGGCCCGGACATGGAACTGACCATTATCATGGAGGAGGATGCTCCTTCCGTTCTGCCCTGTTTTGACGAGGACGATGCCCTGATTTCCGTAAAGGGTGCACCGCTGTTTATCAGCTACAATCCGGCGCAGGTCCTCAAACTGGCAGGCAAGCGTTTCCTGACCGGCCCGGTCATCTTCTACCGCACCGATGGGCACAGTACCATCGTGTCCCTGACGGTGGAGGACATTTACCGCTTTCAGACCTATCTGGAAAGCCACAGCACCACCCTGATGGCGGATGGTCAGAAGCTGACCTGCATCTGCATCGACTGAGGTGTGCTATGTTGAACTTTTTTATCGGATTCGCATTTTTTGAAGCAGGTGCGATTTTCGGATTCTTCGTGGCGGCTCTGCTGAACGCCACCCATGTCGGGCAGGAGAGCACCATCTTTGAGGAGAATGATCATGGAACAGAATGAAAACACCCTGTCGGTGCTGAAAATTGCACCGGGACAGCATCCGCAGCAGGTCGAGATTGACAATAACCTGAAAGCCTTGCAGGAGGCGGTGGGCGGCTCGATTGAGGCTGTTTACCCCTTTGCAGACCCGGTGGCTATCATCTGCAATGACGAGGGCAAGCTCATGGGAATGCCGTTGAACCGTGCCCTGCGGGACGAGGACGGGCAGATGTATGATGCCGTTGCCGGGACTTTTCTCGTGGTGGGGCTGGGTGAGGAGGATTTTGCTTCCCTGACCCCGGAGATGGCGCGGAAGTACGAGCAGCTTTTCCATCAGCCGGAAGCCTTTCTGAAACTGGGCAACCGTCTGCTGGTGCTGCCGGTGCCCGATGAACCGCCTACAGAAAAGCCCCGCACCAAGCCGCCGGCAGAGTATGACCGCTAAAATCACCCTGCTGCACGGGAGACTAACTATTAAAAGTCAAGCCCCAAAATGAAAAAATCCGCCAACCGACCGCTGCCCCTGACAAACAGCATTCAAATGCTGGTCTTGGAACAGCGAGGGCGACGGAGAGAACAGCAAAGCAAGCCCGGCCAACCCTCGCAGAAACAGAATAGCATTTGAATGCTTCGGTTCGTCAAGGGTTCGCTGCGCCAGCTAAGTTTCTGTTGGAATTAGCTCAGGCTCAGGAGAAAATCATGCAGCTGTAAGATATGTTTTTCCAGACTTCTGCAAAGCGTAGATCAGCCGCACGAGTTTCTTCATGGCATGGGACAGGGCAACATTGTAGTGTTTTCCTTCGGCACGTTTTTTGGCAAGGTATTCAGCAAAGACAGGATTCCAGTAGCAGACGTACTTGGTTGCGTTGTAAAGGGCATGTCGCAGGTAGCGGGAGCCACGTTTTTCCATGTGAGCATAGCAGTTCGTGAGTTTTCCGGACTGGTATGTAGATGGAGAGCAGCCAGCGTAAGCAAGAATTTTGTCAGGAGAACTGAAATTGGAGAAATCCCCGATTTCTGCAAGGATTACAGCAGCGGAGTTTACTCCCATGCCGGGAATCGAGAGAATTGGTGGATTGAGCTCATCTATGATTTTCTGAATAGAATCTTCAATTTCGTCGATCTCGGAGGCAAGTTCTTGAATGAGTTTAATGGTATGCTTCAATTCCAAAGATTTGGCAGGCATGACAGAGCCAATAGAAGCTCTGGCTGCCTCTCGAATCTGGATGGCTTTCTCTTTTCCGTAGCGTCCTTTGGACGCTGTTGTAAGAAGGTTTGTCAGCTTGGTAAGATGGACTTCTGAAATTTGCTTTGCACCGGGATATTCGCTAAGAAGTGCGTAGATTGAAGTGCCATGGATAGACGAAACAAGCCCTTCCAATTCGGGAAACAGAATCGTAGCCAATCTGGACACCGATTGCTTTAGTTTAGCGCATTCCTGAACTTTATCAAATCGGTATCTTGTTAGTGACTTTAGCTCTTCGTTATGGTATGCTATATCCGTGTAGGACTTGAGGTCTACATCGGACAATAGCATAGTTGCAATCGTTCT
>OIWK01002935.1_pt1 | contig 12689 bp, 8 predicted proteins | sample 1587401 | NCBI WGS metagenome assembly OIWK01 (sample SAMEA3888911, study PRJEB22519) | human gut metagenome | biome: human gut; feature: human-associated habitat; material: faeces | place: Denmark | collected 2009
ACGACTGGGCTGGCTCGCTGCTGCTCAAGGACAACGAGATCGACCAGGAGCGTGGTGTCATTCGTGAGGAGTGGCGCACCCGTCGCTCACGCATGGCGTCTATGCGCATGATGGAAGACGCCATGCCGGTGATCTATGCAGGGTCTAAGTATGCCGACTGTCTGCCCATTGGACACATAGAGGTGGTCGACACGTTCCGTTATGACGTGCTGCGCGACTACTATCGCCGCTGGTATCGCCCCGACCTGCAAGGCATCATCGTTGTTGGCGACATCAACGTTGACGAGATGGAGGCAAAGATAAAGAACCTGTTCAAGGACGACACCGTGCCGGCAGGAGCACCTGAGCGCACCTATTATGGTGTGCCCGACAACAAGGAGATGATCGTCTACACCCAAGCCGACAAGGAGCAGCCCACGCTCAACCTGTCGCTCTTCATGAAGCGCGACGCCGACCCACGCTCACAGCGCGACACGCGCGAGGCGTTCCTCGGCGGCTACAAGTCGCGTCTTGCCATGTTCATCCTGCGCCAGCGCCTGGCACAGCTCTCGCATGAGGCGCAGCCGCGTGTCATGTCGGCAAGCTGCCGATCAGGCAACTTCTACATCACATCCGAGAAAGAAGCGTTCTCGCTGAACATCGGTCTGATGCCTAACGACCCGCAGACGGGCATCGACGCTGCCGTAGCTGTTGTGGAGAAGGCACGCCGCTATGGTGTGACCGAGGCAGAGCTGGAGCACGCCAAGGTGCAGCACACCGTGAGCATTGAGCACCGCCTCGACAACAAGGAGAAGACACGCAACGCCGAGTATGCCAAGAGCATCGTCGCCAACTTCTGCAACGCTGAGCCTTGCATGAACATCGAGTATGAAGCTGCGCTGGAGGCCGAGTTCTCTGCCACCGTGACCCTCGACGACATAAACAAGACGCTGAAGGACATCATCACCGACGAGAACCAGGTGTGCATGGTGTTCGGCCCGACACAGTATGACGGCAAGGCTTACACCATGCCCACAAACGACCAGTTTAAGACATGGATAGAAGCTGCACAGAAGAAAGAATATGCCGACGACAACAAAGCTGGTGCCGTGGACCCCACGTTCATGAAGAAGCTCCCCAAGAAGGGTAAGATCGTGTCGAAGCGCGAGGTGGCTAACGGCTACACCGAGTATGTGCTCTCCAACGGCATAAAGGTCAGTGCACGTCCCTCAGATATAGAGCCTAACCGCCTGACGATAAACATGTTCCGTCTGGGTGGCCGCTCGCTCTACCCCGACAGCGATGCCGCCACTCTGCAGTTCTTGGGCAGCGTGGTGCGCGAGAGTGGCGCTGCCGATTTCGACTACCTCACCCTTGAGAAGAAACGCCGTGGCAAGGCGCTGCGCGTGGTGCCTTACATCGACTCGGAGGAAGAGGGCGTGAAGGGCGTGTGCGTGGCTTCCGACTTTGAGACCTGGCTTCAGGTGATGTATCTCTACCTCACCCAGCCGCGCAAGGACAAGGCCATCTTCCAGAACATGATTGCCAAGCAGCGGTCGATGCTGAAGAACCGTAATGCCAGTCCGAACGTAACCTATAACGACTCGTTGCGCGTGGCTGTCTATGGACACCGCAAGCGCACGGAGCCTATCACGGCAGAACGTCTTGACGAGGTGAGCTTCGACCGCATGTACGAGATCTATCATGAGCGCTTCGCCAACCTTGAGGGCATGAACCTCATCGTCACGGGCGACATTCGTGAGGATCTGTTTGAAGATCTCCTCTGCCAGTATGTGGCAAGCCTGCCTGGCAAGAAGGCAAAGAAGGGTCATGAGGCAGACCACAAGCCGGGACAGTATGCTCTCGACATTGAGCGCGGAAAGACCACAACGGTGTTCCACAAGACGATGAAGACCCCGTCGGCACTCACCAACGTGCTCTATACCGCCGATGTGCCTTACACCGCCGACAATGACCTTAAGCTCGACGTGCTCTCGCAGATCATGCGTGCCGTCTACACCGAGACCGTGCGCGAGGAGAAGGGTGGCACCTATGGTGTGAGCGTCGACGGACAGTTCTGGAAATATCCCACCGAGGGTTGCTCCATGACCGTCAACTTCCGTTGCGACCCCAAGAAATATGACGAGCTGCTGCCTGTCATCGATGAGCAGTTGCAACGCATGGCTAAAGAGGGACCCACGGAGGAGCAGTTGAAAAACGTGAAGGAGTATGAGCGTAAAAACTATGACCGCGCCGTGCTCACCAACGGATGGTGGGAATATGTGCGCTATCACCAGCTGCGCGAGGGCATCGACTTCAACCGCGACTATCTGCAGAAGGTAGACAGCCTCACCACAGACAGCATCCGCGACTTCTGCCGACAGCTCACAGCGCCAGGCAATCGCATACAGGTAACAATGAAATAACCCAAAAGAAACAGGAAAAAATGACAACACAATTCCTTTCAACACGTAAGTGTATAAAGCGTGGAGCGGCAACACTGCTGCTGCTCCTCGCAGCCTCAACCATCCACGCCGACAACGTGATGACACGCCATGCCGACGGCACCACCACCGTGCGCACCACCACCATTTGCAACGCACGCGGCTATCGTAAGGCCACGCCCGTAGAGGTGCACTTCAAGAACGGCAAAGTGCAGAAAGTGGTGGCTCTGCGAAACGAAGAAACCGTGCCCTACTTTTCACGTGTCAAGCAGTTTCTGCTGCCACTATACAACAACCTTAAAATCTCAAAAGCCAAAAAACTCGCCCAACGCACCGACATCGACGGATGCACCGGAGCTACATTCAGCACCAAGGCAGTGCAAAAGAACATCAAGGCTGCCATAGATTATTACGAAAAGAAGAAGTAGTAGTAGTTGTATATATATAACAATGCGCCCTGCAAAGCCCAAGCATTAGTTACTAAAGCTCGGGCTTTTGCAGGGCGCATTTTTTATATCTATTGCTTTAAACTTTTAATCTTTTTATTTTTATAAACGATTTACTTCTCCAGCAACTGCTCGAAGAGCTGCGACGTCTTCGGATCTGACGGACGTGGAGCATTAGCCTTGACAATACGACCCTCACGGTCAAGAAGGATAAAACGAGGGATGCCTTTGACGAGATACTTCTGCATAAAATCGCTATTCGGTCCAATACAAAGCTGAATACCCTTGATGTCACCCTTCTGTATGCGCTTCTCCCAAGCCGACTTGTTGCTGTCGCACGAGAGACCAACAAAGTGGATGTCCTTGCCGGCATACTGCTCCTCAAGCTTGGTCATATAAGGCAGCTCGCCACGGCACGGACCGCACCATGTAGCCCAAACGTCAATATATACATACTTGCCCTTGAGCGATTCGAGCGAAACCATCTTGCCGTTGATGTCCGGAGCATTGAACGAAGGCGACGGGCAACCAGCCTTCAAGCCTTCCCACTGCTTGCAGATAGCATCAAACTTCTCTACAAGCTTACGGTCGGTTACGTTCTTATGGAAGTAGGCTATAAGTTCGTCTTTGCCGTCAAGACCAGATCTTGACACAACATCGTAAGCATATGCATTGGTGATGTACGACTTCACCTTTGCGTCCTTAACGTTGGCATCCATAAACGCCATAAGCTCCTTGGCACGGTTGCCACCCTGGAAAGCCTGACAGGATACAGCATTCATGATGAAGTCGCCATACTCTGCATAACCCAAGAAGTTGCCATCAATAACAGCCAACTCCTTAAGCTTGTTCATGTAGAGTGCAGTCGGAGTGTAGCCTTCCATCTTCTTTATATAAGAATGATACGACTTGTAGAGCGGGAACATGACGTACGACTTGAACAGCAGTCGCTGCTCCTCCTTCTTTACGAAGTAGGCTGGCAGATTGGCACTCTTCATCAATGCGAGGTTGGCATTGTACACGCTATCACTACTCTTGATGAAGTCGGCCTCTTCCTTGGCGGTAGCATTAAAGCCGAGAACGGCAAACGGCGACTTAATAAGATAGTTGTTGATAGTAGCCGCAGCTCCTGTACAATTAAACTCACGAGCCTCAGCATTGCAATCTACTGTCAAGTCCTTATCGGGTTCGAGATACAGGTTCATGGCAAAGGCACGGCCGTAATATACTCTGACGTACTGAGCAGTAAAGTCGTTCTTGCTTAACGTAGCAACACCATTCTGTACTTCAAGCTCAGATTTCTCGCCCGAAGTGCACCAATGGATTTGCAACTTCATGTCTTCTATCGGCTTGGCAATCTTGAAAGTATAAGTTGCGGCACTCATTGACATTGCTGTAAACAAAGCCAATGCTGCGCCCAAAATTCTCTTTTTGTTCATGTTGATTATTTGTTAATTGATTTATTGTGCAAACTGTAATCCGTCAAGACAGAACCAAGACGGAGTACGCATTCTGCCGTTGTCGTCCTTGTCGGAAGAGTCAAGATAGAATGCAACCTTGTCTACGGTGCCCAGCGCCGAGAGCTGCATCTTGTTCCAATCGGTCACATAGTAGTCCCATGCTGGATGTTCGGCATTGTGGCCCTTCTTGCAAGCAAGATCGATGCTTACGCTGCCGGTTTCCTTGCCTGCGAGATAACCCTTGGCTGTGAGTGTACAGTAATCGCCGTCAGTAAATTTTCTTACTCCACCCTCCACGTATGTATACCATATGCCTTTAGGGGTGCTGGGAACATTGGGGTTGGGCGCTGGCTTTTCTTCAGTACCGTACGAGTCGCCGCATGCCATGGCCAGATAGCTCCATGTAGTGTTAGCCACGAGGATATAGTCTATCTTCTTGGGCTTGTCGAGTGTGAAGAATGCATCGTCGTCGTTGACATGACACACGAGGTATACTCCGGTGTTGTTGGGGCGGGTGGTCCATACGCTATAGCGCACAGAGTCGAGCGATGTCTCGTCGCCAGCCCATGTGAACGAGCGCATGGAGCGATTACTATAGCAGAATCCGCCCTTGAGCTGATTGCCAGATTTCACAGTATTGAACTTCATTCCGGCTACAGCAAATCCGTTGTCGGGTATGACGTGCGAGAATCGTGCAGGTATCTGCAGCTCAGAGAATGTGATGTTAGTGGCATGTGGTATTATCAGATCCATCTCGTCACTACATGATGCTATCATTCCTGCAAAGAGGACAAGCAAACTGAATATTGTCTTTTTCATTTTCGTTTCGTTGTTTATTGTTTGTTTTTATTCAAGTCCAGGATTCTGCTCTATTACATTCGAGTGGGCATGAATCTCGCTGTCGGGGATTGGCCAGCAATACTGGTCGGTGCTGAAGTTTACATCAGGTTTAAGTGTATATATCCAGGGTTTTCCGTCGTGCTCAAAACGCAGCGAGGCAAACCATGGGGTTTCGTTCTCCATAAACAGCGACACTACGTATTCCTTGAATATTGCGTCCATCAACTCCTGATGATTGGTGATACCTGTGATAGGCTCCATAACCGGATTGGTGTATTTGGCTCTCATCTCATTGAGCGGTGCCAAAGCTCCCGCTATGTCAGATGGATTGGTACGTGCCAGCAACTCTGCCTTCATCAGATAAAGTTCGGCATAGCGCATGGGGTATGTGGCATACATATCGTTCTTGCCGTCGTTACGGCCGCGATGGTAGAGCTTAGTCAGCACGTTCTCTCTGGTGCTTGTGTCCCATGTCTCGGGGGCTCGTGCAGTTCCGAATGTCACGTCATGGCGCACGTCGTTGTCAAGCCACTCCTGAACGGTTTCTGTAAACTCATTGTTGTAGAACAGTGCGTAGGCATATGTAAACTCCGATCCTGCCATTCCAAAATAAGAATCCTTGTTATCGCCCAGATAGTGCGAGAAGCAGTTCTCCTTAGAGTTCCATCCTGTCTCGTAGAGTTTTGCCAAATCGGTCTCCATCTGCCATCCGGAGTTTTCGGTGAGCAAATCGTTTACCAATGTCAATGCCTTGGCGTAATCGCCATCCCAATTGCGCACCATGAGCAACTTGGCATGCATAGCTTTTGCAAACTGACGACTCATGCGCAGAGCGCTTTTATAGACAGGAGCATTCTGTTCGGCAAACTCCAAATCTTCAAGTATGAGACGGTAGCTTTCGCCTACGCTGATACGTCCCACCATCAGGTTACTCAATTCGGATGTCTGGTCGCGATAGAGTATGCCGTAGGGTGAGTCGGCCTTGTCAAACCAGCGGCCGAAGAGCCACAGAAGCTCAAGGTTGCAATATCCACGGAAGCATCGTGCCTCGCCCAACAATGCATTCTTTTCAGCCAAGGAAGGGAATGCACCGTCGCTCAGTTTGTTGATACCGTTAACGGCTGCATTACATGCATTAATGATTTTGTACAACTGAGTCCAATATCCTTCTACCGACGACGAACTCTGCTTGTATCCCATATTGAACATCTCGTTGTTGTACGTCCAAAAACCAGCCATGCAGTGCAGATTGGAATAAAGCGAACCTCCTAAGTTGCTACCATATTTTTCATAAACACCGTATATACCGTTTACGGCATTCTTTGCTCCTGAATAATTCAGCACCGAATTGTCGGTAGTGAGCGAATGCTTCGGAGTCTCGGTAAGGAATTCATCACAGGCTGTGAGACTTAGTGCTCCAGCCAATAATAACATACCAAATATTTTTGTCTTCATAGTCGTTCTTTATTTAATAGTTACTTTCAAACCTACGTTATATGTCTTGGCTGAAGGATAGGTGCTGTTGTCTGTACCAAATCCATACAAGCCTGCCGATGCGCTGAAGTTGCCCTGTGGGTCCATACCTGGATACTTGGTGATGGTGAAGAGGTTGGTAGCCTGAAAGGTTAGTTCTATGCCCTTGATTACTGAGCTGCGGAACCATCCCGTTGGGAACTTGTACGAAAGGTTCAGAGCACTCAGACGCATGTAAGAGGCATCATGCAACCAACGATTGGTGAATACGCTGTTCTGCCCCATACCATAGTGGGTCACCACTGGGTAGATGGCAGTATTGTCGCCTATCATTGTATAGCTGTCCTTCACGATGTTCAAGGCATTATATACGTTGGTTCCACCGAAGGTACTAGCCTCCTTTGCCCAATAGCGCTTGCCACCGATAGAATATGTAAAGGTGAGATTGCACATCAAGCCTTTCCAATACAATGTTGTACCGAAGCCTCCAAACACATCGGGAATGGCATCGCCGATATAGGTGCGGTCACCGTCGGCTGTAATCTTGCCATCGCCGTCAAGGTCAACTACATAAACGTCACCTGCGTCTTCGGTGAACGAAGTGACACGATAGTTGGCTGGCTTGCCGGTGGCTACGTTGATAGGCTTGACAGCCCAAACCTCCTCGGCATTCTCAAACAAACGGCCAGCATCTACATATCCGTAGAAACGACCCAGTTTGCCACCTTCTTCTATCTTGTAATTGGCATATGCTGTACCACCAAGATATTTGTCAACACCGTTAAGCTTCTCCAGAATGCCTCGGTTGTGAGCAGCATTGAAGTTGACCTGCCATGTCAGATTGCGTGCCTTGATGATGTCGGCTGTAATGTCAAACTCAACACCGGTATTACTTATGGCTCCGATATTCTGGTCAGCTGAAGAGAAGCCTGACGACAATGGCACGGGGCGGTTGGTAATCAAATTGTCAACATACTTGCGATACCATCCGAACGATCCGCGGATACGGTCGTCGAGGAATCCATAGTCGATACCTATATCGGTCTGTGTCTGCGACTCCCACTGCAGGGTGTTGTTGCCCAATGAAGAGGGGTAAGTGCCTGGCTGATTGTTGTACATATTCGAGCCGATGTAGCTGGCAAAGTCATAATAGCCCAAGTTCTGCGAACCCGTCAAGCCATACGATGCTCTGAGCTTCAGATAGCTGACTACATTCTTCAACGGCTTCATAAATTCTTCTTCTGTCATAATCCAACCAGCTGCTACAGACGGGAAGTATCCCCAACGGTTGTCTTTACCAAAACGTGAAGATCCGTCGGCGCGGAATGTACCGGTAAGCAGATATCGGTTGTCATATTTATATTGAGCACGGGCGAAGACTGACACCAACGAACAGGCTGTCTTGTTGCTGTTCATGCTGGTTCTGTTGGCGGCACTTCCAAGGTTGGTAAGGATGTCGTCGTCAGGAAAGTTGGTGCCACCTGCCGACATATAGTCACTAGAGACATGCTCTACCGAATGTCCCAACATGGCCTGCACGTCGTGCTTGCGCATAGTCTTGTAGAATGTCAGCAAGTTGTCCCATACCATAGTATAGTTTTGCGCATCACGCTGTGAGCCTGAGTTGTTGGCACCATCGTACGAACGACGTGAGAACGACTCCGACTTAACATTGCCATACTGAGCATTCAATGTCGTACGGAACTTTAAGAACTTGAAGATGTTGTACTCCAAGAATGCCGAAGCATTGATGTTTCTTGAAGTGCTGTGATTCAAGTTCTTCCATTCTATAAGCGGATTCTTTGTATAATAGTCGATGGTATTGATGCTACCGTCTTCATTATATGCCGGATAGTCAGGACGCATATTAATCAATGTAGAGATCATATTGTCCTTGTTGTTGGCTGTACGCGAAGAAGCATCCATATTCATACCAAACTTCAGCTTGTCAGAAACCATTGACTCAAAGTTGAAGCGTCCACCAAAGTTGCGTGAGTTGCTACCCTTGACAATACCATCCTGGTCCTTATAGCTGATAGAAGCATAGTAGGAAGTCTTGGGCGAACCACCACGTATAGAGACGTTATAGTTCTGAACAGCAGCATTCTGAGTCATCATGTCCCAATAGTTGTCATGTCCGTCATAATAAGAGTGTGGCAACCAGATGTCTGCAATGTCACTCATATCCCACTGGCTGGTGTTGATCTGCTTGAACTTGTCAAGGTCCATATATTTCTTGTTGAAATATGTCAAACCTCCATATCTATAAGCCTCCAACAAGTTGGCCTTCTGCGAGAAAGCCCTATACTCTTCTGAATTGAGTGTCTTCAGATTGTTTGAATTCAGCGACTGCCAACCATAACGAGCATTAAACTCAATGGTAGGCTTCATACCTTCGGCACCTGTCTTAGTGGTTACGATAACAACACCGTTAGCGGCACGAGAACCATAAATAGCTGTAGCAGAAGCATCTTTCAAGATGTCGATACTCTGTACGTCATTAAGGTCAAGATTGTACAATGTATTGCTTACGTCGCCAGAAATACTGGTAGAATACTGAGGCACACCGTCAATCACCCACAAAGGCTGTCCATCACCAGAAAGAGAAGACTGTCCACGAATAACCAAAGAAATAGGTGAAGTAGGAGAAGCATTGGAAATCATAACGTTAACGCCAGCTGCCTTACCCTGAATCATACTGGCAATATTGGATGTCATTGGAGCATTCTCCACGTCCTTTTCCGAAAGACGTGCCACCGAACCTGTCAAGTCCTTAGCCTTGGCAGTGCCATAACCTATAACAACCACTTCGTCAATCAACTTCTTGTCATCGTCCAAGGTAATAGAAACATTATTAATATCCTTGCGACAGTTTACATAATAAGTAGTAGTGTTCATTCCAAGGTAAGAGAACAACAATGTCTCGCCATTTCCCTTATCAAGATTTATAGAAAAGTTACCATTGTTGTCAGTAACGGTTCCTACACCTTTCTTACCCTGCAATGCTACAGTTGCAGCAGGAATAGGCTCACCTTGAGCATCAAACACCTTACCTGAAATTCTTACTTTTCCAGAATTGGGGGATGTGGAAATCTTTACGGAAATTATTCCATTGCTTATAGTATAACTGACAGGAAGTCCGACAAGAACCTGATTTAAGGCTTCGTTAACGGTGTTAGCCTTAACCTTAGCGTTCACCTTGTAAGAAGCAAGATCATCGTATGAGAAAACAATCTTCGATTTAAACCTCTCTTCCAGCTCTTTCAAAACCTTGGTCAGAGGTTTTGACTTAATCACTTGCTCATACTTCACACTATTAGTCTGCGCAACAGCATTATTGCCGTTGTATCCAGACAACATCAATGCTAAGCATGCCGAAAATAGAATCTTCTTTTCTCTCATAGTAGCAGATTTTGTATAATTAATAAATGGATAATACTCACTTATTGCTTTCACAATATGCCACTATGACGTGCTGAAGAACAAATAGGGTACCTAATTGAAAGATTTTTTTGCAAAAATCTTTCAATTATTCTATCACAATCGCATTGTTATGCAGTTTTACGTTAATATCAGAGGTAAGATTGAGCAAATGCAAGGCTTCGTCCAAGCTGTCGTTCATGCTACACATAAAATGATAGTGCTTGTCGAGAAGCTGTTTGTCACGACATACAACGTTGACATTATACACCTTGCCAAGTTGCTGCAATATGGTGCGCAATGAGGCATTGTCAAAATACAATATGCCTTCCCTCCAACTGGTGAAATCCTTTGGATTGACTTCTTGTACTTTTACAGAGCCTTCAGCCAAGTAAGCATCCTGATTGGGAGCAATCCTGACCTTCTCGCTGTCCATAGCCACTTCGACAGAACCTTTCACAAGAGTGACGTGTACATCCTCCGTATCATAACAACGCAGATTGAACTCTGTTCCCAACACTTTGGTCTGAACAGTCTTGGTCTTTATAATAAAAGGTAGAGAGGCATTACGGCGTACTTTAAAATATCCCTCGCCATAGAATTGAATATTGCGATTGGCTGTGCCGAAGTTTTCCTTATACTTCAATATGCTATTGGCATTCATACATACTGTAGTTCCATCTGGCAGAGTCACGTCTTTCTGCTCTTTAGCCACAACAGTTATGGTGCGCGCAGGTAGCAATGATATATTCTTTATCTTGTCCAACAGCGACGGGGGCTCAGCTTCCTGTGTTTCTACCGTCTCTACGGTTTGAACTACTGGCTGATTGGCTGACGATCGATTGTCGTACATCATCACTAAGACCACAACTACTATTGCTGCGCATGCTGCTACATAGCGAAGGACAGGAGTCAGATTGATTTTTCTTTGTTTTTTATTGAACTTCTGCCATGCAGCCTTTACATCGGGCGTAGTTCCCATCTCTCGGTTGACAGCCTCATCGAGGTCCAGTATATCGCACATAACTTCCCTACCCTCCTCGCTGTCAAGAAGAGTTTGCAGATGCTCATCCACACGTTGCGTATCGTCAAGAGCATCTAATATTTTCAGTATATCGTCTTGTTTTTCTTTCATTAGTTCATATTTAGTATTTATAAAACGTACTACATCCGAAATAAGACACCTCTATTGGGTTAATAATAAGTTAGAATAAGTTAAGTTTAGTAAAACTTGCGCGTTCGAAACTTCTGCCTCATATAGCTAAGAGCTTGCATAATGTGCTTCTTGACAGCGCTCTCGCTGATTTGCAATTCCACAGCCACTTCACGATATTTCTTGCGTTCGACATAACAAAGCTTCAATATCTGCCGTGTTCGTGGAGTCAGCTCATCAAGGCTTCCCATTATTGCCTGTATCCTCTCCTCACGCACGTCCCATTGGTCGGGATTGTGAACCAATTGTTCAGTAGCCGGAACACTTGCCTGCACATAATGACTCCTCACATTCTGCTTGCGTATATAGTCCAGACAGACATTCCTGACCGACATCATCAAATAAGCCGAAATATTTTCAATTTTCTCCTGCTGTGTTCTTCGCCAAACCAGTTCGAAAGCATCGGCTACGACATCCTTGCTTGCTTCGTCATCGTGCAAGATGCGCAAAGCAAGAAAATATGCCTGGGAGTACTTCTCCTTAAAGAAAGCTTCAAAACCAGTTTTATTCATCTATCTTTTCTTCATACATTCCATTATGCTCTTAAAAGGCGGAGGAATCGGACGGTTTGGAGCCGTCAAAGGTATACATTTCTTTGATTATCTCCAAATATTACACATAATTATTTCAATATGGAGTATTACAAAAAGAAAGAGGAGTCATGAATGCCACGAATCATTCACGAATTTCTTTGGAACGAACATTCATGGATAATTCATGAAAATTCGTGACTTTAAACAAAAGGATACTGGTGACAAATATAGTACAAGCAGTAAAAAAGTGTTACAAACGAAAAATCGATTCTAGAGATTTGAGAGGTCGTTTTTTATGTTTTTTGCAGCACCCTACACCACCCTATTCTCCATTTAAGGCTTCTTTGTATTGCAAATGGAGTACAGTTGGAGTGTAAAAGGAGTACAGTTGCAATACAAATGAAGTACAGTTGGAGTGCAAAAGGACTACATTTTAAAAGAAAGGGAGGTATTTTACGTGATGAAATTTCTTTGGCTTCGACAAAGAAACACATAACTCACTGATTATAAATAAAATAACTACAAACGCTCAAAACTCGCGAATTTTGAGCAAAAGATTTCGTTGCGCATTCAGCAAGCAGTTTTGAGCGGTTAAAAATGCAAATATTGTGTCAACCAGGTTGAGAGTTGAGGGTTGAGAGTTGGGAGTTGAGAATTGAAAGTTGAGAATTGAAAGTTATGATATGCTTGTTGTTTATGCTTTAACAGAAAACTAAAAGCTTTAAATGTAATCATAACTCTCAACTTTCAATTCTCAACTCTCAACTAAAAAATCCCTTACTCCTGCTCGATGCTGTCGAGCAGTCGTCCGGCAAGCGAGATGGTATTGCCGTCCATCTTGGCAAGACGCGAGCGGATGAAGGTAGAGAGCTTCTGCTTCA
>OIWK01002936.1_pt1 | contig 12686 bp, 12 predicted proteins | sample 1587401 | NCBI WGS metagenome assembly OIWK01 (sample SAMEA3888911, study PRJEB22519) | human gut metagenome | biome: human gut; feature: human-associated habitat; material: faeces | place: Denmark | collected 2009
CTCTACAGACTATCAATGATCTTTGGGTAAACACAGGGTTTTACGGGTGAGCCAATAAAAGGGGGAAAAATAACATTAACTCATTAGAAATAAATGTAAGCCAACTTGGTAATAAAAATAAAACAATGGAAACTTCCATTAAGGAAAAGAATGACATCATCACTCAGCTACAACAACAAATAAAAGTGATAGAAGAATCTAACAAAGTTGAGAAAAAGGCATCAAAAAAATCTATAGAAGAAATAAAGCAGGGGTTAGCTATTTTGCTTCGTGTATTCCAAAACGAAAAAGGTGCTTTATACGACAATAAGAGCAGAAAATTATTCATTTTGTGTTATAAAATTATAGATAAAGATTTTATATCAAAATTAGAAAATGAGGCAACACTGCAAGAGCAGCTAATCTGTGTGCTTATACATAATAATTTTTCAAAAGAACAGATTATTAATGTACTATCATTATCTGATGAAGCTTTTCGAAAACAAAAAAGTCGTACATTGAACAAGCTCAAAGATAAGGAAGGACTACAGGACGTTTGTGACATTTTAAGCATAATTTAATGTGAAATTTGTACGTATTACGTTGATAATCAGAAATATGCGCATTCTATGAATGTCACAAGGGGTTGCCTATATGCAGCACAGTTATTACCTTTGCACTGACATATTAATTTAAATTGGTAAAGATGATAACAACTTCATTAACATTGGTTACTGCTGCATTTACAATTGCTCAGCCAGTTAACATAACCAATATCTCGTTTAAGAAGGTAAATGCCTCATACGACATAAAGCCCAATATACAACGTTCCCCAAACAATTTTGCCGCAAACGTTCATGCAATGATTCAAAATGGTCGTTTAGTTGTATTGTTTGCAGATAATTCGTTTTCTAACATAGAAGTGACATTAAGCTGCAACAACACCGTTCTTTTTTTCAACCACAATTCACACATGGTTGGCGAAGACATTACTCTGCCCGTTCAAGTTATGGAGGTCGGGGAATACACTATTGACATCCAAAAGGACGCAGCGCATTACGTTGCTACATTCTGTGTAGAATAACATGATTTTGTAAAGAAACGGTGGGGGAAGATAATCTCCTCAAGTTTCGGATTCAGCCCGCCCTTGCTAAATCCGAAACTTGAGTAAAAATTTTATTCTCTTTTGTTTTTGCTCTTTTGTGTCCAATCCAAGGTATAGACAACGCTTAGCATAAAGTAACGCGGAAGAATGTCGGTGTAAGATTCTACGCGACTTATGGCATTGATGCTTGAATAAATATAGTTTTTGGGTGTAAGTATGCCATGAGCTATTAAGCGAATTGATAATTTGTCAGACAAAAAACAGCGTGCCAAAGAAGCGTTCCACTGACAATGCGCCTTGTTGACAGAGGCATCGGCAAAGCCATTATAGATGTTGGCACAAAAGTCTGAAGCTAATTGGAGTTTCCAAGGCAAATCCCAACTAAAGTCGGCTGCCAACCTCGTTTCGCGATAGTGGGTGTCCATACTACTTTGCTTAATAGTACTAAACGCTGTATTCCAACGGCCTGAAAAGCGGAATTTATTGCCTACTGTGCCACGAAGTGTTGCATTAGGGATTACTCCGTATTGCTGCAATAAGCCACCCTTTTCGGTTGCTGCATTAAGTTGTGACATATCTGCGTTCTGACGATAGTTGCCGCGCACCGAAAGGGTGATATAAAATCTCTGATTCTTATCGAGAGGCAAATTATACCCTACATCGCCATTGGCTGCATGCGTGCGGTTGGTGTTAACCATTTCGTAGATGCGTCCACCGTTCTCGGCATTGTAGATAGATGATGCTACAATGTCATTATGCGTGCGCGTGTATTGTATTGAAATATAAGTGCTATGCCCGCTTTCGCGCTGATTCATGCCATAGCGGAAAGCCAACTGGTGGTCATATATGCCTTGAAGTGAAGCATTACCACGGAAGAGGTTGAGCGGGTCGGCATTGTCTTCAATTTGAAGCATGTTAAGTAGGTTGGGCAGTTGCTGCTTGCCTGTGTAGTTGAGTCGAAGCTCTGGCGACCACTTATGTTTTCCATTCGACCGATACTCCATAGTGAGTGTGGGACGGAATGAATAGGCGTGGCGATCTATATCGTAAGATTGCTCGTTACGCTGATAGTCCAAATGTTTGTATTGAAGCACGGCACCCAAGTCAGCATCAAATTGAATATTGCCACGCTTTAGTCCTGTCAGTTTGTGCGAAAGACGCATACCGACACTACCCGTTTGTTTCTTTTCTTTGCTATAATAGCTGTTCTCGTTGTCAAAACAAATGGCTTGCCATTCGCCATCGGGCAATATGCCTAACGAACCTTTTGTCCAATCCAATGCATCTGACCACTCTTGCATACGTTCCAAACGATAGTAAGGGTGTGATAAGTTGCCGTAGGTATGGTTAAAGGCTACGTAAGGGGTAAATACACCATCATATTTATCGTTTTTAAAGTACTTGTAGCCATAATCTATCGTGGCATCAACCGTCGTATTGTGCTTCGTATGATTATTATAGATGCGACGGTGGTCGTTGTCTTGTGTGTTCAGATAGTCTAACTTATAATTATTGTACAAGTCGTTTTGCACATTGTTGTGATTTACTTGCAAGTCTATATTAAAGGGATTGCCACCTAAAACCAATGATGTTTTCCACTCGGGCTTGTAGGTAAACGTTTTTTGCTTTTGTAGTGTGGGATTGAGCAGTGTGTAAAGCATGTCGTCTGACGACAAGCGCGTTACATTATTCCAAATGCTATCTACCTCCCAAGTATGCCAATCCTGATCTCCCCTTTTCCAAAAGGCAAGTGTAAGGGCATCTTGTGCATTGCGCATATTATCAAAAGTAAAGTCAAACTTCAGTTCGCTCTGCCACTTCTTCGTTTGTCTGGCGCGAAGGGCGGCATAAGCGTTAATACGCGTGTCTTTATCTGAAACGAAGGTTTTGTTCTTCGCCATTAGGTTATCGGGCGTGAGGAATGTTTCCGTATTCGTCCACGTATGGGTCTTTTGCTCTTTTTGTTGTACGGAGGCGTTGCTGCTAAATCGCCACGTGCTATTAGGCTCAAAAAAATACTCAATATTCGCTACTTTATTTTTATGTCTTCCCGTTGGATAGCTATTAGCCATGTTGCATATATCTACCATTTTACGTTCTTCATTGAAGTTATTGACGTCTGCATCAATGCTAAGCATTTGTCTGTCATCCATACGCATCAAGAAGCCTTGTCCGCCCCACAACTTTTCAGTAGCAACGTCAGCTCCGATTTTAGCCATCCAGGTGCCAAGGTATTCACGCTTCAAATGCACGTCCATCACATATTGCTTATCGTGCATGTCTCGTCCCGTCAATTCGCTCAGTTCTCCTTGTTTGTCGTACACCTTTAGCTTGCTCACAATGTAGGCTGGCAGGCGGTCGAGTGCCGCATCTATGTTGCCATTGAAAAAGTCTTTTCCACTGAATAGCAAACTCTCAATGGCTTTACCGTTGACATAAATCACACCTTCTTCAATCTTGGTATTAGGTAGTTGCAGCACCAATTTGCGAAGTGATTCATTCTTGAGTATATTAAAGGCATCAGCATTGTATACCAACGTATCCCCTTTATAATACATCTTAATCTTCGTCGCTGTAACCGTAGCTTCGTTGAGATTACGTTGTTTCATAGCGGGAAGGAGGTTAATCGTTCCTACATCGATGCGTTTCTTCTCTGAATCTATATGTATGTTTTTCTTTACGCTATCGTAGCCCGAAGCACTAACTATTAGCACTACGTCTTGAAAGTTTGAAGAGATTTTGAGATTAAAAACGGCACCACTATTCTTGTCGAGATATCCCGTTGAGTTGCCATTTCTTTCCTCCACAATCATGTTGAGTTTTGCTTTGGTTACTGCCAAAACGCTATTGTTGGCTACATTCAGCACCTTAACGCTTGCTTCATGCATCCTTCGTTGGTAATTGGATTGATTACTTCGCCCGTCAACACTATATTCTGAGCAGAGGCTGCTGAGAAAAATGTAGACATTAGCAAAATAAAGAGTATTTTATACATGGCAGAAAACGTTTAAGAACTTGAGTAATAAAATCGGAGGAAGGGACGCGGAAGAGACAATCTCTAGTCGTCTAGATTGACCTGAAGCATGAAGTAACAGGGTGAGGAAGTCTCTTCAGCTTTCTTTCGGCATTCGGCGTCGCCGTGTTCTGTCCAAGTGACGCAGAACACGTTGAGTTTAGGATAAATGTTGGCTAGCTTGGAAAGGGGCATATACTCCTTGTCGCGCTGGTTGCGAATAATGCAGGCATAATAGCCTGGCACATCATTGAAAGTGTGGAAAAGAGTGACATATTGCGAGGCATCGAGCTTGAGTCGCAGCGTGTTAATGAGGTACTTGTTGATGGTGACAGAGAGCAACTCTTGAACCTCTTTCCGCTGGTCGGACCAATGGGTGAGTTTTTGGAGTATTTTGATGTTGGTGTCGAACACGGTATGCGAATTTGCAAAGTTAATAGAGAGTGTGTTGCTGAGGCTCTTTCCCATGAGACCATGAAGGATGAATACTTTGAATCTCACTTCTTCTTTTCGTCCCTCTTTGTAGAGCCACCATTCCATGCCCTCGGCGGTGCGATACGAGGGATTACCTGTATCTTGACAACGCATGGACATGTAGCAACGTCCCGGGCCGCCAATAATAAACTCTTGTTCGTCTTTTTTGAAGAAGTGGGCCACGCGGCGCGATTTTATTTGACACCCATTGTTTAGTGGAGCTATGGAGCAGTAGGAATTCAAATTCTTGCTAGCGCTTTCGAACTGCGATTGGATGCGTTCTATTAGCTTGTCGATTCTGTTTTTATCGCTCTTGCTAGAATAAGGCATACGGAATGTATATGCGCGTAAATAGCATAGGGAGTCGAGGTCGTCGTGTCCTTGAATCTCTTCCGTGTTGATGAGTTGGGCTTGTGGGGCAGAACTTAGTTCCTTGTACGTATTGTGGAAAAACTGTGCCCGAAGTTGCATGGCAGATGCGCATGCAAGGGCGAGGAGGATGAGAATGCGTTTCATAATGTGTTGATGTCTTGATAAGTTAATGCATAGTTGATTACGGTATCAATGAGTTGCAACTCAAATAGGGCGTTTTCTATTTGTTCTTGAATTTGTTGTCTTTCGTTGGAGGATATGGAGTCAGTGCTGGCAGTCATTTCGAGCGGTAGCTCCTTGACTATGTCCACCTCATTGGCCTCTTTCGAGGGAGTTACTTTAATTACTGTCTGTTTGTGCTGGGGCGAGGGCGCCTTCTGCGGTAGTAGTTGCGGGGCTTCGGAAGTAGTCAAAGAAACCTTTTGAACTATTGCAGGGGAAAGTTTCCTCGGCACACTTAGATTCATGACGGTAGTGGACTCTTGAGACATCTTGTTTGCATAATGCCACGCAGCCCATGTACCACAGATCACGCATACCACGCAAGCCGCTGCATAACGAACGATGGCAGGCCAGCACCGACGACGTTGGGCGTGACGACGTCTCGTGAGCAAGCGATCATATTCGCGTGCGCCAGGTGTAAGCTCTTTCAGCATCTGCTGGTATAACGCTTCGTCGTTGAGTAGATTTTTTTTATTTTTCATTGTCAATCAGTCTTTTAAGTTTGGCTTTTGCCATGGATATCATGCTCTTTACCGATGGCTTGGGCAGATGTGCTTCGGCTGCAATCTCGTCCACGCTCTTATCGTCAATGTGGCGTGCTTTGAAAAGCGACTGTTCGCGAGGCGAGAGCTGGCGCATGGCATGGTCGAAACGTTGCATCGCCTCTTGGCCCAGAAGTGGAGCATCGGCTTCAGTGGTGCATGGTGCGAGCGATTCTTCCAAGGGGGAGGTGGGCAGTTGCTCAAGTCTGTGATAGCGCTGCACGCAGATATTCTTGGCCACCATGACGGCCAGAGCTTCTAGGTTGCGCTGAGCATCGAGCTTTTCGCAGTAAGTCCACAATCGAATCAGACTATCCTGTGCCACATCCTCGGCATCTTCGGCATTGCCAAAGAAGTCGCGTCCCACTCTGACCATGAGTGGGCGCAGGTGGGGAATTATATGTTCAAACTCTGCGTGTGTCATATCTACCTAATATACTGCTCGGTAGGGAAAAAGTTAAGTGTGAGGACGCGATTTTTTTTTTGCTTCCTTGTTAAATCCGAAACTTCAGTAATCTCTCTCAGATGTATGCAAACTGCAATTGGGCCTCAATTCCTGGTCCTCTTTCCTTGAAAAGAGGGGTTAGGGATTGAGGCCCAATTACTGTTTCTATTTGATATAGAAGCAATTTTACTCACACATTTTGTTATAGAAATGTTCAAAAAAATAACTTCTGCAATTTTCAGTCCGTCCTCTCTCAAAAAATGCAGAAGTTATTTTTTTACACTTACTTAGTCGTTTTTTTGTTCCTTGTGGCAGTTTTGCGTGTTGTAGCTCGTTTTGAATCTACTTTTTTGGTTGGTTGCTCGTCTTCAAGAGGTATGACTTCAGCTTCAGGAGCTTCCTCTTTTTCGTAACGTGCCAACATGTTTTGCAACTTTGAGATTTCTTTGTTCTTGATTTCGAGTTCGTCGCCTTGGTTCTTAATAGTGGTGAGCAAAGAGTTGAGTTCCTCGTTGTCAATGTCGAGCGGATAGCGATCGTTTACGCGTGTGATGAAGTCGCCAAGAATGTTCATGTAGTTGGTGAATGCATCGTAGGGAGAGTCATAGATGCCTCGATAGCCACCATAGCTATTGGCCTTTGTGCTCATGAAGCGTAAGTTGTTAGACGCTTGAAGGTAATCAAAGTCTTGCATCAAACGACGGTCACGACAGATGCGTACGCGGTCGGCAATAGAGTAGAGTTTGTTAAAGGCTTCGCGCTGCATGACGTTGCCCAGCCATGGCGAGAGGTCGCGCTCTTCGTCTACCCATGAAGTGGGGTAGGTAACAGTAAGATCGCCTGCGGACTTTACACGGCCACAAATTTCTGAGGGAGTGCTGAAAGTAATACCGCGCTTCTTGAATTGTGCGGGTAGCGCCTTCATAAAGTCTAGAATGTTTGATGACAGCGGTTGGAAAATGCCTAAGGCGCAAAGTTCCATAAAGATGTTTACTACTTGTTCTTCCTCTGGCAGTTGGGCAATCCAATCAGCGTAGGTGTCGGCAAAGAGAGGATATTCGCTCCATGAAGAGTCGTTGAAACGGAATGAAATGTCCTCAGATAGAGAGTAGTCGCGAAGTAGAAGTTTAAGGCGTGGGTCGCGGCAGCAGTTGTAAACGAAGTGCGGACTCTTCCAACCTAATACGTGCTTAGCGCCTTCGGCCAACATGCCCTTAAATCCCATTGAAGCTACGAGTTCGCCAATGTCGTCAGAGTAGATAAGACATGAGTTACGGAAAATCTTAGGTTCTTGGCCAAAGAGTGACTTTACCTTTTGACAAAGACGGGTCACCTCATCGCGGAAAGTCTCTTCGTTGATGAGTGAAGAGAAACCATGTGAGTAGGGTTCAGCAAGAAATTCTACACAGCCTGTATCGTTTAACTCTTGTAGAAGTTCAATACACTGTGGTGCGTGGTTCTCCAACTGTTCAATGGCACAACCTGAGAGCGAAATGGCGCATTTAAATTCACCTGGATTGGCATGAGCCATTTCGATGAGTGCTTGCAGTGCAGGTACGTATGAGCGTTCGGCCGTTTCGGTTATAGAACGGGCATTCTCGTAGTCATCGTAATAATAGTGGTCAGTGCCGATGTCGAAAAAGCGGTAGCGCTTTAGGTGGATATTTTGATGTATCTCGAAATATAGACAAACTGTTTTCATGATGCGTATTTTAAGAATGGTGTGGTATGGGGTTAGATGAGCTGGTTATAAACGTCGTAAATGCGTTTTCCTACTTTCTCCCATGTGATTTGGTCAACTTCTTTCTTTCCTTCTTCTTTCAAATATTGGTGGAGCGATTCGTTGGTGCAGATAGAGTACATAGCGTCAGCCATAGCATTAATGTCCCAATAATCGGTCTTAATGCACTTATCAAGTATCTCGGCACAACCGCTTTGTTTTGAGATGATAGAAGGAACTCCGCATTGCATGGCTTCAAGTGGTGAAATACCGAATGGCTCACTAACAGAAGGCATTACGTAAACGTCGGAGTCAGCGAAAGCTTCATAAACTTGCTGTCCGCGCATAAAGCCTGGGAAGTGGAATCGGTCGGCTATGCCGCGTGCTGCAACCATGTTGATCATGTCGTTCATCATATCGCCCGAACCAGCCATGCAGAAGCGTATGTTGTGTGTACGTTGCAACACGAGTGAAGCTGCTTCAACAAAGTATTCAGGCCCCTTCTGCATCGTTATGCGGCCAAGGAATGTTACAACTTTTTCCTTGCGATGTTCATGCTCTTTGCGTCGTTCTTCAACCATGTTGAGAATGTCTTGCGACAAGGGGTAAACGGCATTGTGCATGGTAATGACCTTGGCGGGATCTTGGTGATAGTGGTTGATAACGGTCTGTCGTGTAAGTTCAGACACACACATGATACAGTCGGCATGATCCATACCATCCTTCTCAATGCCATAAACGGTGGGGTTGACATGGCCGCGTGAGCGGTCGAAGTCAGTAGCGTGTACGTGAATTACAAGCGGTTTGCCACTAACGCTTTTGGCATGTATGCCAGCAGGGTAGGTGAGCCAGTCATGAGCATGAATGATATCGTATTCTTGTTGCCGAGCAATGACACCTGCTACGATAGAGTAGTTATTAATTTCGTCTTGTAAGTTGTCAGGATACCGTCCCGAAAATTCGATGCAACCGAGTTCATCAGTCAAGCGATAGTTAAAGTCGGCATAAATATTGTCGCGTAAAGCGTAGTAAAGCTCTGGCGACATTTTATTTCCTAAGCGTTGCTTTACATAGTCATAATCAACATCACGCCACACGATAGGTGTTTCGCTCATGCCGATGATGTTCATAAAACTTTTGTCTTCATCGCCCCATGGCTTGGGTAGGCAAAAGGTTATATGTACATCAGGTTGTACGGATAAGCCTTTGGTGATGCCGTAGCTGGCTGTTCCTAAACCGCCGAGGATATGTGGGGGAAATTCCCAGCCAAACATGAGAACTTTCATAGCTATTTGATTAGTTGTTTTGTAAGGAGTAATGGGAGCGTGTAAATAGCACACGCTTCATCTAAAGCGTGAACTCGCTTACTCCTTTTATTCCATGGCATTATTGTATTTTTCAAGTAGTCGGAGGGCACGTAAAATGCCACTGACATTCATTGCGAACGAGATAGCACCACGACCGTGGAACGGAGGATTACCGTCAAACAATTCAGGTATAGTACCAATGCAATGATAGAAGAGTTCCTCTTCAAATCCGATGAGCTTACGCTCAATGTAGTTGACACCACTCATGCGATATACGCGGAGGTAAGCTTCAAGATAGAAACCTGTAAGCCAAGGCCATGCGGTACCTTGGTGATAGGCTAAGTCGCGTTGAGTCTGTGGTCCCGTGTACATAGGGTCGTATCCGCCACTTTGTGGGGAGAGAGAGCGTATTCCCTTAGGCGTAACAAGTTCTTTTGTACAGATGTCGAGCACAGATTTGCGCTCCTTCATGTCGAGGGGCGAATAGTCGAAGGCTATGGCAAAGAGTTGGTTGGGGCGAACGCTCCAATCCATCATTTGTCCGTCAACGTAGTCAAGCAGATAGCCATATTCGTTTAGGAATACTTCTTTAAATGATTTGGCTACCTTTTCAGCGGTCTTTGCTACTTCAAACTTTAGGTCTTGGTATTCTTCGCTGCCATTCTCGTCAATAAGTTGTTCAAAGAATTTGAGCGCATTATACCATAGTGCATTAAATTCAACAATGTAGCCAGAGCGTGGTACGATAGGACGGCCGCCCGACTGAGAGTTCATCCACGTAATGGCTTTATCGCGTCCGTTAGCGTAAAGCAGTCCGTTGTCGTGAATAAAGAGGTTGGGGTGTCCACCATTCCAAATATAGTCCATTATATCCTTGAAAAGTTTGCCGTACTTTTCATAGCATGCTTTTCTTGAAGTATATTTGGCATATTGTTGTATCGTCCAAGTGGCCCACAGCAGTGTGTCGGGTTGTTCCATTTCATAAATGTCAACCGACATGGGTTCTTTATTAATAAAGTTTTGAATGCCTTTGGCTGCGGTTGCCATGTATTCTTCAAAACGTTCTTTTTCGCCAATAGCGAGTGTGAGTCCTGGTAAAGAAATAAAGGTGTCGCGTGCGCGGGGCTTGAACCAAGGATAACCAGCTAATATATAGGACTCATTATCTTTGTTAACTCTAAATTGGTGTGCAGCGTTAACTAAGCAATGATAGAAGCTATCACGATGGTCGATTTGACTAATTTCCTTTTCCATTAAAGCATTGATCTCCTTTGCTTCGATGGGGGCTATACCTGCGCTGAATACGATGCTTTCGCCTTTCTTGATAGGCATCTCAAAATATCCAGGAACGAGCAAGTCTTCTGTGGCATTGTAGCCACGTTCACGTTCTTTGGGGTAGTCCATGCCCCTATACCAATCAGGGCAATAGTGCCAATCGTTGACTTTTGACGTTTGCATGTACAAGTCGGGATAGCCTTGGTAAAGGCACATACGAATACCATTTTCAACTTCGTCGTAACTCTTGTTGGCAACGTTGTTCTCGTGTGTCCACTGACGCACGCTTCGGAATGCTAAGAAGGGACGAAGTCTTAGTGTCGTTTCGGAATGAGCATCTAATAAAGTGTAGCGCACGTAGATGCGGTGAATGGAAGTGTCGAAACTGAGTTCTTTGCGTAATAGAACACCGCCTACACGATAGGTCCATGTGGGGACTTGCTCCCATTCAAAACTAACAATGTATTTATGTCCTTTAGGACTATAGTTCTCGCCTTGATATTTATGCAGTCCTAAATTAAACTCAGCACCGTGTTGAATAATGGTCTCGTCAAGTGAAGAGAGTAACACGTGGTTCTCATCGTCTAATTCTGGCACGGGAATAACTAACAACCCGTCATATTTTCTAATATTGCACCCTACCAAGGTTGTAGAACAATAAGCGCCCGTTCTGTTGGTAATAAGCATCTCTTTATACAGAGAGTCTTGCAGATTGGTCATTTGCGCTTTATCGAATCTTAGATAGCACATGGCGTTTATGATGATTTTAAGGTTTGTTTTATGGCGTATTTGTAAGGTGTATCTTGCAATGAAATGTAAATGTTGGTTTCCCAATTGTAAAATACGGCCTACAATCGGCTTAGTTGAATTGTAGCTGTCGTTCTTCTAAAACGGCACTCAAAAGTAGAAAAAAAAGTAGAGATAAGAAGAGTTTTTCTTAAAAAAATAGATTTCTTCACGTTTTTGTAATACAAGATAGCAAAAATGAATGAAAAGTTTGGCAGTTTTTAATGTATTGCCTACCTTTGCTTTATATGGGACTTTCAAAAACGAAGTGTTTAATCAATTTATCACGCGTTTTTGTTGCCTTATGCTAAACTTAAAGCTTAATCTATTTACTATTTAAAAAGGAACCCATCTGAGTGTGCCTTGAGGTGTGCAAGCCTAAGGGTGCAATAAGATGAGCGCAATTTTACATTAGCCTAAAATTATTAGGTACCATGACAAGATTAGAAAAATTTGATAAAAGTAAGACGGCTCGTTCTTTGACTGAGATTTGGGAGTTGCTGAATGAAGATGAACGACAGTATCTTTGTGAAAATATTCGGGTAGAGCGTTTTAAGAAAAATGAGATAATATATAAGGAAGGCGATCAGCCCGACAATTTGTTGTGCCTTCTTTCGGGAAAGGTAAAGATATATCGCGAGGGCTTAGGTGGTCGTTCTTTGACTAACCGCGTGCTGCGTCCTGTACAGTATTTTGGCTATCGTGCTTCAATGGCTGGTGAAACGTATGTGACGAGTGCTTCAGCTTTTGAAGAGAGCGTGATAGTAATCGTGTCAATGCGTGTCATGTTTCGTCTGATGGAGCATAACGTGCGATTATGTCATTTCTTTATGCACGCTTTGGCGGTCGACTTAGGCAAGGCGGATCAGCGCATTGTTAGTATAACTCAGAAGCACATACGCGGACGTTTAGCTGAGACGTTGCTCGATTTGCTTGACGTCTATGGATATGGTAACGACGGAGAGACCTTAGACTTGCACATTACGCGTGAAGACATGGCCAATCTGTCGAATATGACAACGAGCAATGCTATTCGAACGCTCTCAACCTTTGCCTCAGAAGGACTCGTCGAAGTGCATGGTCGTTATATTAAACTCTTAGATGTTGCTGCCTTGCAACAAATTTCAGACAACGGATAAGCAAGTTTCTTGTTTGGTCTTAAAAGCTGATCAGCTAACTACACATATTTAATAGTGTGTAGTTAGCTGATTTTTTGTTGTTGAATGAGTCTATCCTCTTTAGTAAAAAAGGGGGGGAGCATCTGTTATGTGATTTTCTGCCGACCTTGCATGCTCCTGCAATAATTAACCATATATTATTCACGTTTAAAAATTGCAGTTTGAAATCCTCTACGAAATGTTTCAGAACGCCCTAAATAGGCATTGGGCTTACGTAAGCGTATCCGCGATGCTGCCTTGTCCACTTTTATTCATCATTATACCTTTG
>OIWK01002939.1_pt1 | contig 12683 bp, 10 predicted proteins | sample 1587401 | NCBI WGS metagenome assembly OIWK01 (sample SAMEA3888911, study PRJEB22519) | human gut metagenome | biome: human gut; feature: human-associated habitat; material: faeces | place: Denmark | collected 2009
GCCTTGTTGGTGCTGCCCATGCCGCTGCCGCCGACGCCGCCGAGCCCGAGCTCGACCCGGACGAGGAGGCCGCGCGCGTGGCGGAGGCAATCCGCCGCGGCGAGGAGGCTGCCGAGAAGGAGCTCGCCTCCGACGCCGGCAAGCTCCGCGAGGAGCGCGACGAGCTCGCAAAGAAGCTCGCCGCCGTCGACGACGACATCGCCGCCGCAAAGAAGCAGGCTGCCGATGCGACCGACCGTCTCGTGCGCCTGCAAGCGGACTGGGACAACTACCGTCGCCGCACCGCGAGCGAGCGCCTCGCCGAGAAGGAGCGTGCCGCCGAGAAGCTCGTGCTCGCGCTTCTTCCCGTCATCGACGACATGGAGCGCGCCATCGAGCACTCCGGCTCCGTCGAGGGCGACGACCAGCTCAAGCAGTTCGTCGACGGCATCGACGCCGTCCACACAAAGATGGTCGGGGTTCTCGCCAAGGAGGGCGTCGAGGTCATCGACCCCGCTGGCGAGCCGTTCGAGCCGCTGGCCCACCAGGCCGTGGGCCGTGTCGAGGACAAGGACGCCTACGACGAGACGGTCCGCGACGTGTACCAGAAGGGCTACAAGATGGGCGACAAGGTCATCCGCACCGCGATGGTCACGGTGACCTACGGCGGCCCCAAGCGCCCGGCTCCCGAGCCTGAGCCCGAGGACGACGCGGCCGGCGACGACGGCGCCAAGAAGTAAACGACTCACAGGCGCCCGGGCACGAGCTCGGGCGCGCTTTTTTCGAAAGGGGGCTCGTGCACAATGGCAGAGCGAAACTACTATGACATCCTCGGCGTCAAGCGCGACGCCACCGATGACGACATAAAGAAGGCCTTCCGCAAGCTGGCCGCCAAGTACCACCCCGACGCGGGCGGCGACGAGGCGAAGTTCAAGGAGATCAGCGAGGCGTACACCACGCTTTCCGATAAACAGAAGCGCAAGGAATACGACCAGCTCCTGATGTTCGGCGGCATCCCCGGCGCCGGGCGCCCCGGCGGCGGCTACAGCTACACCACCAACGTCGGCGGCAACTGGCAGGACATCTTTGGCGGCATGGGCGGCGACGGCTTCGGCTCCGTCAAAAACTACGCTTCCGCTGACGACCTCGAAGGCTCCGTCTACTGCTCCGGCTACGCGCCCGGCACCGACTCCGTCAAGCAGTTCGAAGAGGACTACAAGGCTGCTTACAACGTCGACGAGATCCCCAACATGTTTGCGCCTCTGGCCTATGACGCCGCTATGCTGCTCTGCGAAGGTCTGAAGGCTGCCGAAGCACAGGGCCTGACCGCCGGCACTGACGAGTACAAGCAGGCTGTCATCGACGCCATAAAGACCATGGACGGCACCGAGGGCATCACCGGCTCCTACGCGTTCGACGAGTTCAACAACCCCATCAAGCCCGTTGCCATTATCGAGCTGACCGGCGGTAACGAGGTCTATCAGGAAATGTTCTAATTTCCCTGATACGGCTTGCAAAATTCGGGAAACCAGTATATTATAGTTATAATTTGTCGGCCCCTGACGAAGGGGCCGACGCAAAAGCCGGGCAGGTACGGAAGCTCTTCCGTACCTGCCCCCGGCGGACATCGGATGGACGATTCCAACTCGGCTTGGCGTCGGCCATCGGATGTCCGCAAAGAGAAGGGAAAGTGAGGTATCAACATGAACCTGTCGTTGCTGCTCTCGCAGCTGTTCAACGGCCTGCAGACAGGCTCGATTTACGCGCTGGTGGCCCTTGGCTACAGCATGGTCTACGGTATTATCCTGCTTCTGAACTTCGCACACGGCGATATCATCATGGTCGGCGCCTACGCCGCCTTCTACGCTATGACGACGTTCCACATGCACCCCATCGTATCTGTTGTCATCGCCGTCATTACCAGCACGCTGCTTGGTGTCGTGATCGAAAAGGTCGCCTATACGCCGCTGCGCAAAGCGCCGCGTCTGAGCCTGCTGATCACCGCCATCGGTATCTCCTTCCTGCTGGAAAACGGCGCGCAGCTGCTCTTCGGCTCCGATACGAAGAGTATGGACCCCATTGTCCCGGGCAATATCTCGCTCGGCTCGGTCACCATCAGCAACGCCGCACTGCTGACTATCCTTGTGACGATCGTTGCCATGGCGGCCCTGACGCTCATCGTCCAGAAGACCAAGCTCGGCAAGGCCATGCGCGCGGTCTCTGAGGATATGGGCGCGGCCCAGCTCATGGGCATCAGCCTGAACCGGACGATCTCCTTTACCTTTGCCATCGGCTCTGCGCTGGCCGGCATCGGCTCCGTTCTGTATCTGTGCGCCTACCAGCAGGCATCGCCCACCATGGGCTCGATGCTTGGCCTGAAGGCGTTCGTCGCAGCCGTTCTCGGCGGCATCGGCTCGATCCCCGGCGCGATGATCGGCGGCTTCGCCATCGGTCTTCTCGAGGCGCTGGTCTCCGCGGTCGGCCTGTCCGTGTGGAAAGACGGCGTTGTGTTTGCCATCCTGATCGTCGTGCTGCTCGTCAAGCCGACCGGCATTCTCGGCCGTCCACAGACGGAAAAAGTGTAAGGGAGGGGAGTCGGACTATGAAAAAGAATCAATCTGCCATCCGCATTCCCATGCCGCTGCGCTATGTGATCAACCTGATCCTCATCGTCGCGGTCTGGTTCGTCCTCAATTCGCTGATCCAGAGCGGCGTCATCACCAACTACTGGAGCGGCATTCTCATCACCGTCGGCATCAACATCATCCTTGCGACCTCTCTGAACGTCGCGACCGGCTATCTCGGCCAACTCCCGCTGGGCCATGCAGGCTTCATGGCGGTCGGCGCTTACGCCGGCGGCATCTTCATGAAGGCCATGCCGGTGCAGGAGCTGCTCAAGGCGGGCAACACGGGCGCTGTGATCCCGTACATCCTGCTGGCACTGCTCATCAGCGCGATCGTGGCCGGGATCTTCGGCATCATCATCGGCATCCCGGCGCTGCGTCTGCGCGGCGACTATCTGGCCATCATCACGCTGGGCTTCGGTGAGATCATCCGTGTCATCCTGACGAATATCGACTCCGTCATCGGCACGGACTTCACCTACGGCGCAGCCGGTCTGAAGCGCATCCCGAAGTATTCCTCGTTCACGCTGGTCTTTATCTGCGTGGTCGTCTGCTGCTACATCATCCACACCGTCATGAAATCCCGCCACGGCCGCGCGATCCTCTCCATCCGCGAAGATGAGATCGCGTCGGAGAGCGTGGGCGTTCAGACGACGTACTACAAGACGTTTGCTTTCGTCCTGTCCGCCATGATGGCCGGTATCGCCGGCTGCCTGTACGCGGGCTATCTCGGCTCTTTGTATCCGTCGACCTTCAAGTTCATGAAGTCCATCGAGATCCTCGTCATGGTCGTGCTCGGCGGCATGGGCTCGATGCTCGGCTCGATCCTCTCGGCCACGGTCCTAACCATCCTGCCGGAGCTGCTGCGTTCGTTCTCTGACTACCGCATGGTCGTCTACTCGCTGGCGCTGGTCGTGATGATGATCTTCCGTCCGAAGGGTCTGCTCGGCAGCTACGATTTCTCGCTGTCCCGCAGCCTGGAGAAGTTCCTGAACCGTTTGACCGGACGCACCACAAAAACGCAGAAGGAGGCGGCAGAAAATGAGTAACAAATGGGTCAACCCGCAGCCGAAGCTCGTCCCGCAGCCGTACACCAACCTGCTGACCGAGCGTGATATCGGTCGGCCTCCTATCCTGGAGACCCGGCACCTCGGCATTGATTTCGGCGGTCTGACCGCTGTCGCTGATTTTAACCTCGCCATTGGCCGCACGGAGATCACCGGCCTCATCGGCCCGAACGGTGCCGGCAAGACTACGATCTTCAACCTGCTCACCAATGTCTATAAGCCCACGCGCGGCTCCATCCTGCTCGACGGCGTTTCGACGGCAGGGAAGAGCACGATCGAGGTCAACCACATGGGCATCGCCCGTACCTTCCAGAATATCCGTCTGTTCCGGAATCTGACCGTGCTGGACAACGTGCTCATCGGCCTCAATAACGAGATGAAATATTCCGCCGCTTCCGCCATCCTGCGTCTGCCGGAATACTGGAAGCGCGAGCGCATCGCCAAAGAGCGTGCGCTGGAGCTGCTGAGCATCTTCAACATGGAAAACGTCGCCGATCATCTGGCCGGCAGTCTTCCGTACGGCGCGCAGCGCCGGCTGGAGATCGTCCGTGCGCTGGCAACGAATCCGTGCCTGCTGCTGCTCGACGAGCCTGCCGCCGGTATGAACCCCTCCGAGACCAGCGAGCTCATGGAGAACATCGTCAAGATCCGCGACACTTTCGGCATCGCCATCATGCTCATCGAGCATGACATGAATCTCGTCATGGGCATCTGCGAAGGTATCTGCGTTCTGAACTTCGGTAAGATCATCGCAAAGGGCATGCCCGATGATATCCAGGCCAACCCGGCCGTCATCGAAGCGTACCTCGGCAAAAAGAAGGAGGGCTGAGACATGCTGCTTTCCGTCAATGATATTCACGTCTACTATGGTGCAATCCACGCCGTCAAGGGTGTTTCCCTTGAGGTCAACGAAGGCGAGGTCGTTACGCTGATCGGCGCGAACGGCGCCGGCAAGAGCACCGTCCTGAATACGATCTCCGGTCTGCTGCGCGCAAAATCCGGCACGATCGACTTCATGGGCACGCCGATTAATACCATGGCCCCCAACAAGATCGTGCAGCTGGGCCTGGCGCAGTGCCCGGAAGGCCGCCGTGTGTTCGCGCACATGACCGTCGAGGAAAACCTCGAAATGGGCGCTTATACCCGCCCCAACAGCACCATTGAGGGCAATCTGGAGCACGTCTACGAGCTGTTCCCGCGTCTGAAGGAACGCCGGAAGCAGGTCGGCGGTACGCTCTCCGGCGGCGAGCAGCAGATGCTTGCCATGGGCCGCGCAATGATGTCCGAGCCGAAGCTGCTGATGCTGGACGAGCCGTCCATGGGCCTGGCTCCGATCCTGGTCGAGCAGATCTTCGATATCATCCGCGAGCTGCACAAGGCCGGCGCCACGATCCTGCTTGTCGAGCAGAACGCGCAGATGGCGCTGCAGGTCGCAAACCGCGCCTACGTCCTTGAGACCGGCAAGATCACCCTCGCCGGCTCCGGCAAAGAGCTTCTGGAAAGCGACTCCATCAAAAAAGCCTATCTGGGCGGTTGATTTTCAAAGCATACAAACAGACAGTACGCAGTTTCCGCTGTGTACTGTCTGTTTTTCGATATCCATTGTGTTTCCAGGAATCTATGCTATAATAAAGCAGGGTCAAAAACGATCCAAATGCAAAACAGAAAGGGTGGTTTTTTATGAAAATGAAACGTGTATGGAGGGTTCACGCTTCCTAACCCTCCGAATCATTTTTTGGAGGAAACAACATGAAAAACCAGATCGCCATCCGTGAAGCGATCACCGAGGCCGACATCGCAGTCTTTTGGGGGCAGCTTCACACCTATCACATGCGGGACATTTTTCCCGATTCGGAAGACGAAAATCGCAAACATTTTCTGGACGATACCGAATACCGTGCGCAGATCCAGCGCGTGCACGACCGGCAGCAGGACCGCTGCTATTACCTGTTCTTTCATCGGAACGGGCAGGACATCGGCTTTGCGCTGCCAGCGATCTTCACCTCGGAGGACGGGAAATGCTTCATTTTGGAGTTCTGCGTTTTCCCGGCGTTCCGGGGTAGCGGAACAGGCCGAACCTGCGCCGATGCACTTCTAAGCTGGGCAAAGATGCGCGGCGCGCGCTATGCGGAGCTGAACTACGGCGGAGATGAACGCCGCCTCCGGTTCTGGAAACGCGTCGGTTTTGTTGAAAACGGCGCTGACGAGTGGGGAGAACCGCTGATGCTCCTGCCGCCTGCAGATCCGGTGCCGTTTACCGTGGAGGTTTTGGAGGACCCGGATGACTGGCAGCTGCGGAAGCTGGAAAATGGCTTCAAGCGTGAGATCGGCGAAGACGTGCTTACAAGTTCCCAGCAGAAACGGCTTCAGCAAGCCGTCAAAGAGGGGAGCATCACGTTTTTTATCGCCAAACGCGGCTATCGCGCCGTAGGCATGTACAGTGTTGCCACATATTATTCGACATTCTCCTACTCGAATGTAGGTGTATATGAGGATTTTTATGTTGAACCCGCCTTCCGGGGCAAGGGCATTGCGCGAAAATTGGCAGAAGCGGCGCAGCGCTGGTGCCAGGAACATGGGATCGCGAGCTTAACGGTATGCTGCGCCCCGTGTGACGAGGCAATGTATCGGGCACTCGGCTTTGATACCAGCCTTGGAAAGACCTTCACACATATCGAATAACTAGAATAACAAAAAACGGACAGCATGCATTCCATTGCATGCTGTCCATTTTTATATTTTCAGCTTGGAGAGGGGATTGGCCTCCGCGGCGATCTTCTTGTCCGTGTTTTCGATGTGGGTGTAGATCTGCGTCGTGTTCAGGTTTTCGTGTCCCAGGACCTCCTGCAGCGTTTTCAGATCGACGCCGTTGGCCAGCATCAGTGTTGCCGCTGTGTGGCGGAGCTTGTGCGCGGAAAACTGCGACGCGTCCAGTCCGGATTCCAGCAGGTGCTTCTTGACCAGCCGGTGGACCGCGGAGACGCTGATGCGGTTTTTGTCCCGGGAGCCGAACAGCGCCTTATTGTCCGTGAGGACGATGTTGTTCCGTTCTTCCAGATAGCGGTCGATCGCCCTGCGGCAGGACGAGCCCATGTAGACGATCCGTTCCTTGTTGCCCTTACCGACAACGCGGATACGGTCTTCATAGACGTCTGTCAGATTCAGCCCGACCAGCTCCGAGCGCCGGATCCCGCAGTTGAGAAACAGCATCAGGATCGCAAAATCCCGGTTTTTGTTCGGGCCGTCGACAGCTTTCAGCAGCGCGGTAGATTCTTCCAACGTCAGGTATTTCGGCAGGCTGCGGCGGATCTTGGGGAACTCGATGTCCTTGACCGGGTTGTTTGAGATCTGCTTGGTGCTGACGGTCAAATATTTGTAGAGCGCTTTGATCGCCGAAAGCTTGCGCGCGCGGGAAGCGGCCGCGATCCCGGCGTCATTCGGGCCTTCGCGGTTCTGGCGGTCGTTCGTCAGGTAGGACAGGAAATCAAAGATCTCCGACGAGGTAACGGTGTTCAAAACCGCCGCGTCGATCCATTTGATATCGATGGAATCCAGCGGCGTATTGTACGGCAGCTCCCGGCGCATCAGCGTCAGGAAGCGAAAGAACATCCGCAGATCCAGATGATATTCCTCGACGGTACGTCTGGACTGGCCCTTGATCGATTCATGATACGACAGAAAATCCCGCAGCACCTGCGGGCACTCAGCATAGCTCTGCATCCCAAAAACTCCTTTCGCCGCCATCCAGCGGCCCGGTTGTCTTCATTATAGCACATCTCCACTTCAAACGCAACAAAATCTTTATTTTGTTGCGTTCATCGTGCGGGTCTCTCATGCATCGGTCTGACAAGCATCCGCGGCTAGGGGTCTCCCCTCTGGGCTTTGGTCTTTCTGGTGGCTGGATTTGGAGGTGCTTTTTCTGTTGGGTCTGGGCTTCATCAAACCTTAAGGTTTCCTTCATTGGATGTTTCCGTCCGGCTGCGGGCGGACGTGATATACTGGAGGCACAAGAAATCACAAAGGAGAAAGATTTATGAACGCGGCAGTTACTGTGTTTTTTCTGATTATCAAGGTGTTTTCCTTATATTTTCTGGCGGTGTCGCTGTTTGGCCTGTGCAGTCGCCGCAGACCGGAGCCTGCTGCCAGACACCGGCGGTTTGCGGTCCTGATCGCGGCCAGAAACGAGGAAAGCTGCATCGCCGGGTTGATCGAGAGCCTGCGGGCGCAGCACTATCCCCCGGAGCTCGTTGATATCTGGGTGCTTCCCAACAACTGCACCGACCGCACCGCGGAGGCCGCGCGCCGTGCCGGGGCCCAGGTACTGGAAATGCCTGCCTCTGTCCGCTCCAAGGGAGCCGCGCTGCACACTGCGGCAAAAGCGCTGCTGCGCAGCGCGAGGAATTATGACGCTTTTTGCGTGTTTGACGCGGATAATGAGGCGGATCCTGCGTTTTTATCGGAAATGAACCGCGCGCTGGACCGTACAGCGATCGTCAAGAGCCGCATTCTCGCCAAAAACCGGACACAGGCCGGGATCAGTGCCTGCTATGAGATCTACTTCTGCAGTGCCAATCATTTTCTGAACCGCGCCAGAGAGGCCGTGGGCCTGTCGGCCCGCGTGATCGGCACCGGTTTTGCGATCCGGCGGGATCTGCTGGAGGCGCTGGACGGGTTCCCCTGCCGCACGCTGACAGAGGACGCAGAGCTGTACGCGGCCTGTCTCTGCCGCGGCGCACGGATCGGCTACTGCGAAACGGCCGTTACATACGATGAAGAACCAGTCACATGGCGTGCGTCTCTCGTGCAGCGCAGACGTTGGATGAGCGGTATTCTGCAGGTCGCGCGCCTGACGCTGCCGGAGCTGCTCGCGAATTTCCTGCGGCAGCCAAGCCTCACCTGTCTGGACGGGCTCCTGCAGCTCAGCTTCCCCTTTCTGCAGGCGCTGACGCCGTTTTTTGCGCTCGAGGCGCTGCTTGCCGGGAGCATGTCCCTGCAGGGGCTGCCGGTCAGTTTGCTGACCGCTTATGGCGGCTGTCTGGCCGCGGCTGTCGCCGCGCTGGCACTGGAACGGCGGCTGGATCGGAAGCTGGTGGGCGGGATGCTCCTCTACCCTGTTTTCATGGCCTGCTTCCTGCCGCTGCAGACGCTGGCTCTGTTCAAAACGCAGACCATCTGGCATGAGATCCGGCATTCCGGCGTACGGCTTGCCGCGGAGGTCGATCTGCGCCGGGGAAAAATCGCCTGAAGCGGCGATCATCCCAGCGCGTAGATCACGCGGTATATGAACTGCCGCCAGAAGCGCTTGTCGGCCAGCAGCTGTCTGGTCAGCTGGTCCGCATGGTCCTGCAGCGGCTGCAGCTCTTCCCTGCTCAGCTTATGGTGGCTGAAGCGTGCCTTTTCGGCGACCTCCAGAAATTCTGCTGGGACCTCCGTTTTGGTCCGCCTGGCCAGCCAGCAGATATGGTGATAGAGCGTGACCGCGCGGCGATTGCCGGAGCCCTGCCCGATCGCAGCCCTGCGGATGCTGAACAGCAGCGCCCGCCAGATCAGCAGCGCCGCGGCGGCGGCCAGAATTGGCCAGAGATAACGGAAGAAATGGAATGTTTTTGAACTCTCCTGGTTTGTTCCGGTCGGTTTATCAGACGTTTCCGGAGAAACTTCCGGCGCATCCGGCGTTGTTTCTGTAGTCGGTGTCTCCGAAGGCTGAACTTGGTCTTCCTCCTGCGTCGGGGCCGGATCGGTTTCCGACGAATTATCTGGCTGCAGGGTAAGAATGTGAGAGTCCTGCATAGCGGGCGTCGGGTCGAGCACGTACCAGCCTAGGCCGTCGACATAGTATTCCACCCAGGCGTGCGCGTCATCGGTCGTTACGGTCGTCCAGCTTCCGGCGGTCACATTCGTGGAAAAGCCGGTCACATAGCGAGCCGGGACGTCCATGCACCGCAGCAGGATCGCCGCCGCAGTCGCAAAATGGACACAGTAGCCCGTTTCACTCTCGTGCAGGAACCAGGAGACAAAGTCCTCCCCATCCGGCACGGCGGGCGTATTCAGATCATACCGCGCGCTGGACGATACATAGCTCTGCACAGCGGCAAGGATCCGATGTGGATCGTCACCCGGCTGTACGTCAAGCTGCTGCAGGATATCGGCAAGCGCCTGCCGCGTCTGGTCCGGCACTTGCGTATAGGTTTCGTGAACAAAGGCCTCATAGGTCTCATCCGGAACATCGGTATGTGCGTCGGTATAAAGGACCGCGTAGCTCGTCCGCTGCGAAGAATTCCTGATGTATGCATCGTGATACGGGGCGGCTCCCTCCGGAAGGGTCAGCGGATAGTACGGCGTATAATAGACACCGGATTTCATCTCTGTCTCGATCGACATGCTGTAGGCGGCGGAGACAGCAGAGAACCCCGCCTCCTCTTCCTCACTGGCTGCGATACGGACCGCCCCTGCCGTCAGGGCGGACACCGCGTCTCCGGCTTCTGCATAGTCCCGTTCAGACAGGGCCTTCCAGCGGTTCTCTTCGTAGACAGCCAGAGAATCCCCCCGCAGATGACACAGGCCGCTTGTCTGCCCCTGCACGCGCATGACTGTGCGGCCGTACTGCCGCTGCGGGCCGACGCGGTTGAGATTCACGCCCGTGACGCTCGAATCCCAGAGGTAGCTGCCGAGCGTGCTGGGGCTGATCGGCGAGGTGAAGCGCACCTGCCCGGTCTGCGCGTCGCGGCGGAAGAGCGTGAGCTTGTCTGCCGCATCCGCAAGCGTCTGCTGCAGAGAATCCGACCACTTCGCACGCTCGTATGTCTTTGCCGGGAACAGAACGGCCAGCAGCCCGACCAGCAGCGCCAGCGGCACAGCCAGCAGCAGGGCCAGTCGGTTGCCCTCGCTCTCCTGCCGCGCGCGCAGCAGCTGGCTGAGCAGCAGCAGCGCCAGGACGCCCACCACAAGCAGGATCGCCCAGGCAGCCGGCGGCGTCTGCAAAATGACCAGACACAAAACCAGCACCGGCAGCACACCTGCCAGCAGGTAGGCCAGATGCTCCCCGCGCATGACAGTCCAGCTGCAAAGCAGTGCGTAGAGCGCGGCGATCAGGATCAGGACCAGCGTCGCATCGATGCCGGAGGCGTCCTCTGTCAGGCTGACAGCCTGCAGGCCGGGGATCGCATCGGCGTAGTTGCTGCTGACGGTATACACGAGCGCAGACAGGCTCTGCCGCAGCTCCGCGCGGAGCAGATATCCGCCCGCCCCTGCCAGAAGCAGGACGACAAGCAGCCAGATCCAGCTCTTTTTCAGCAGAAATACCGCGGAAAACAGCGCTGCCGCGAGGAAACACGCAAGCAGCAGCCGCACCGGGTCGACCGGGACGGCAAACGACGTGATTACGCAGAAGCACAGCCCGATAGATAGTCCCGCGGCGCAGAGCAGCGCGGCCGGGAACGCGTATCTGGATGGTCTCATACGGACACCTCCTGCGCGGCCGACTGGATGTGATAGCGCCAGTCCGCGTTCGGATACAGCCGCTGCGCGATCGTCGGCGTGTCGCCGGTCAGGTGCGTCTGCAGCAGCGCCCGGAGCAGCTCCTGCAGATCCTGCGGCGCGCGGATCTGCTTTGTCTGCGGCTCGAGGGTATCGGGGTCGAGCCAGTCGATCTGGTGGACGACTTCCCTGTCCGTCAGCCAGCCGGACAGCCACAGCAGCTGCCGCAGCGTACTGTCGAGCTGCGCCCGGCTGCCGGAAAAATCGAAGCTCAGGACGATCAGCCCGCGGTTCGGCTCCTCTGCCTCGCGGACGATCAGCTTGTCCGTCTTGGCTGAGAGCTTCCAGTGGATCTCATGCAGGCTGTCGCCCGGGCGGTATTCGCGCAGATCGTGGATCTCGGAAAAGCCGCCGCCCGGCTTTGGATGATAGGAACGGTATTGGAACTGGCTGAGATTCGGCAGCTCCGCGGGTTCCAGCGGCTCCGGCTCGACCGCGATGCTGCACGCAGTCGGCAGCTGCAGCGGCAGGCCGACGAGCCCCAGCGCGTCATAGACCCGCGCCCGGTCGACACGGAAGGTCTGCTGGCCCGCATGGCGCGTATCGACGCGCAGGGAGAAGCGGAGCGTCCCTGCAAGGGTCAGCCATTCGGCCTGCTGCGTGCCGCCCACGGCGTCACAGACCAGCAGATGCAGCCTGCAGCAGCTGACCGGCAGCCGGGCTGCAGATGAGGGCTGAAGCGTAAACTGTGCGTCCTGCCCGCAGAAGCAGCGCAGCGGCAGCTGCGGCGTATAGGCGGCACGGAGCATGGCCGGGAGGCTGACGAGCAGCGAGAAAACCGGCAGCAGCACCGAAAACAGGAGCAGAAAGAAGGAGAACCAGCCGGTATAAAAGCTGTGAAACACGACGGCTGCCAGCAAGAACAGCCCGTAAAAGATCCGGTTTCTGGCCATCGCTCACAGCCTGGGGGCCGGGACCTGGTGCAGGATCTCTGCAAGGATCTGCTCCGGGCCGATCTGCCGCGCGTCCGCCTCCGGGGCCAGCAGCAGGCGGTGCGCGATGACCTGCGGGAACGTGACCTGAATGTCTTTCGGCACGACATAGTCCCGCCGCTGGACGTAGGCAACGGCCTTGGCCATGGCGGTCAGCGACAGCGTCGCACGCGGGCTCGCGCCGCGCAGGATCAGTGGATGGCCGCGCGTCGCGCCGATCAGGGCGACGATGTATTCTACCAGCTCTTTTTTGATGTAAACCGCGGCGGCTTCGTCCTGCATGGCAACGAGCTCCTGCCGGGACAGGACCTGCTCGACTGTCTGCAGCGGGTTGACGCCCTGCCGCGCGAGCACCATGCTGCATTCGTCCGCCGGCTCCGGATAGCCGATGGACAGCCGGACGGTAAAACGGTCCATCTGCGAGTCCGGCAGCAGCTGCGTACCGGCAGCGCCCGTCGGGTTCTGCGTGGCGAAGACGATAAACGGCTGCGGGATCGGATGGCTGACGCCGTCAACGGTGACCTGCCCCTCCTCCATGGCCTCGA
>OIWK01002953.1_pt1 | contig 12614 bp, 8 predicted proteins | sample 1587401 | NCBI WGS metagenome assembly OIWK01 (sample SAMEA3888911, study PRJEB22519) | human gut metagenome | biome: human gut; feature: human-associated habitat; material: faeces | place: Denmark | collected 2009
GGCCGACTGCGCAACATCTATCTCATCCTGATGATCGTCACGACGGTATGGCTCGGATTCCTCGGCGGCATGGACGACTTCATCAAGATCTTCCGCCACAACAAGGAGGGACTGAAGGGCAAGTACAAGATCGTAGGACAGGTCTCCATCGGCCTCATCGTGGGACTGGTGCTATGGGCCTCGCCCGACGTGAAGTCGAACCTGAACATGGAGCTTGGACAGAAAAACGGACAGGAAATCGTCGTCAAGCACAGCGAGAAAGCGGAGAAGACGCTCAAGACTACCATCCCCTTCGTCAAGAACCACAACCTCGACTACTCCAAGGTGATGGGCTTCTGCGGCGAGCATAGCGTGGCGGCGGGCTGGATACTCTTCGTCATCATGACAATCTTTGTCGTGACGGCGGTCTCCAACGGCGCCAACCTCAACGACGGCATGGACGGAATGTGTGCGGGCAACTCGGCCATCATAGGCGTGGCACTCGGCATCCTGGCCTACGTGAGCAGCCACATCCAGTATGCTGCCTACCTCAACATCATGTACATACCAGGGTCGGAGGAACTGGTGGTGTTCTTCTGCGCCTTTATCGGCGCACTGATCGGATTTCTGTGGTACAACGCCTATCCCGCCCAGGTCTTCATGGGCGACACGGGAAGCCTCACCATCGGCGGAATCATCGCCGTGGGCGCCATCATCATCCACAAGGAGCTGCTGCTGCCCATCCTCTGTGGCATCTTCTTCGTCGAGAGCCTGAGCGTCATCCTGCAGGTGTGGTACTACAAGATTGGCAAGCGCCGCGGCGTGAAGCAGCGCATCTTCAAGCGCACGCCGATCCATGACAACTTCCGGACGCAAGACTCGCAACTGGACCCCGACTGCAAATATCTCATCCGCGTGCCGCATGGTGCGAAGCACGAGGCCAAGATCACCATCCGCTTCTGGATCATCACGATCCTGCTGGTGGCGCTGGCGATCATCACATTGAAAATCAGATAAGAAACGAAGAGCGGGAGGCTGACACGCGGCCAACGGACGACGGCCCCAGGGCCGACAAGACGGACGCGGCAAAGTCTCCCACCCAGATAAAATCAAGCGCAAAAGAAAGATGAAAAGAATCGTAGTTCTTGGAGCCGGCGAGAGCGGCGCAGGTGCTGCCGTGCTGGCCAAGAAGCAAGGCTTCGACGTGTTTGTCTCCGACACATCGAAGGTGAAGGACCAATACAAGAAGCTGCTCGACGACCACGGCATCGAATGGGAGGAGGGCCACCACACGGAGGAGAAGGTGCTCTCGGCAGACGAGGTCATCAAGAGCCCGGGCATCCCCGACAGCATCCCGATGATACAGCGCCTCATCCAGCAGGGAACGCCCATCATCAGCGAGATAGAGTTTGCGGGCCGCTACACCCACAGCAAGATGGTCTGCATCACGGGAAGCAACGGCAAGACCACCACGACAAGCCTCATCTACCATATCTTCAAGGATGCGGGCTACGACGTGGGACTGGCTGGCAACATCGGAAGGAGCCTGGCGCTGCAGGTGGCAGAGGATCCGCACGAATATTATGTCATCGAGCTCAGTTCTTTCCAGCTGGACAACATGTACGAGTTTCGTGCCAACATCGCCATCCTGCTCAATATCACGCCGGACCATCTCGACCGCTACGACTTCAAGTTTGAGAACTATGCAGCGGCAAAGATGCGCATCATCCAGAACCAGACGCAGGAGGACAGTTTCATCTACTGGAATGACGACCCGGTGATCAAGAAGGAACTGGAGAAGTATGACATCAAGGCCGTGCAGTATCCGTTCTCCGAACTCAAGGAGACGGGATCCATCGGCTACATCGAGGAGGGACAGTACGTCATCGAGAAGCCTACGCCTTTCAATATGGAGCAGGAGGAACTCTCGCTCACGGGCAAGCACAACATCTACAACTCGCTCGCTGCCGGCATCGCATCCAACATCTCCGGCATCCGCAAGGAGAGCATCCGCAAGAGCCTGAGCGACTTCCCGGGCGTGGAACACCGACTGGAGAAGGTCTGCAAGGTGGGTGGCGTGCAGTATGTCAACGACTCCAAGGCCACGAATGTCGATGCTTGCTGGTACGCGCTGGAGAGCATGCGCACGCCGACAGTGCTCATCGTCGGCGGCAAGGACAAGGGCAACGACTATGGACCCATCAAGGAGCTCGTCAAGGAGAAGTGTCGCGCCATCGTCTATCTCGGCGCAGACAACGCCAAGCTCCACGCCAACTTCGACGAACTGGGAATCCCCGTGCGAGACACCCACTCGATGAAGGACTGTGTGGCTGCCTGCCACGAGCTGGCAAAGCCGGGCGACACGGTGCTGCTCAGCCCCTGCTGTGCCAGCTTCGACCTCTTCAAGAACATGGAGGACCGTGGAGAACAGTTTAAGCAACTGGTAAGATCGCTCTGACACGGACTGAAAACATCACTTTCCACATGAGGTCATAACGCCACACCGTCGCAGTCTCACTCCGACACCGATTCCCCATCGGCACATCCATTGTGCCGATGGGGGCGGCGAAGGAGACTCTATCATACCAATCACAAACCGTAGAAACAAAACAAGACAGGGCGGACGGGCAAGGAACGAGAGAAAAAGGGGAGGGAAAGACTGAACAACAACTATTCTGCGAATCTTCAAAAAAAACACTCGATCCACTCGCATCCGCCTCAAAAACAGAAAAAAAGAAATGAAAGGAAAGTCATTGACGAACATTTTCAAGGGAGACAAAGTCATCTGGATGATCTTCTTCTTCCTCTGTATGATTAGCATCATTGAGGTCTATTCGGCATCCAGCTCGCTGACGCTCAAAAAGGGCTACTACTGGGCGCCTATCATGGACCACGCCAAGAAGATCATACTGGGAGTGGTAGCGCTCGTCTGTGTGCTCAACGTGGAGTGTAAGTACTTCAAGATGGCCACGCCCTTCGCCCTCGGCGGATCCATCATCATGATCCTCTGGGTGCTCGTGGGCGGCGAGACCATCAACGGGGCCAACCGATGGATCACCTTCTTTGGCATCCAGTTTCAGCCCTCAGAACTGGCGAAGGGAGCATTGGTGCTCGCCACGGCACAGATATTGAGTGCGATGCAGACCGACAAGGGAGCGGACCGAAAGGCGTTTCGCTATATCCTCCTGCTCTCGGCTTGGATCATCATCCCCATTGCCATGGAGAATGGATCCACGGCCTTCCTACTGGCCATCACCATCTTCGTGATGATGTTTGTCGGACGCGTGCCGCTGGACCAGTTGGGAAAACTCTTCGGCGTCATGGCGGTAATAGCCACCATTGCCCTGTCGGTCATCATGATATACGGCAAGACCGAACAAGAGCGGGCGAAGGACCCGCGCCACCAGCTGACGGAGCAAATGGCGAAAGCCAAGACAAAGCAGCCCAAGACCCTGGCGGATCGTTTCGAGGACCGCCTCGACACATGGAAGTCGCGCATCGTGAAGTTTACCAACCCGGAGGACGTCCCGGCCAACAAGGTGAACCTGCGAAACAAGGACTCACAGAAGAACTACTCTCACATCGCCATAGCCTCATCGGGCATCGTGGGAAAGGGACCGGGCAATTCGACCGCACGCGACGGGCTCGCACAGGCATTCTCCGACTTCATCTATGCCATCATCATTGAGGAGCTGGGCATCATAGGGGCAGCGTTCGTCGCCTTGCTCTACGTCTTCCTCCTCTTCCGAGTCGCCATCATCGCCAACCGATGTGAGAACAACTTCCCCGCATTCCTGGCCATGGGACTGACGCTCATGCTCGTCATACAGGCGCTCTTCAACATGCTGGTGGCCGTGGGATTGGCGCCCGTCACGGGACAACCGCTGCCGCTCATCAGCCGAGGCGGCACGTCAACGGTCATCAACTGCATCTACATGGGCATGATCCTCTCCGTCAGCCGTTCGGCCAAAAAGAAGGCCGCAGGAAGCATCTGGCAGGGGTGAAAGAGGAAAAATAAACAGAAAATAGTAGAAAAACATTTTTTTTGTTTATCTTTGCAGAAGATTGGCGGCACTCGGCAATTTGAGAGTAAAACTCTCATTACGCTCGTTTGCACTATCTTTGCAGAAGATTGGCGGCACTCGGCAATTTAAAACGAACACAATGGACAAAGAATTGAGGATAATCATCAGCGGTGGCGGCACGGGAGGCCATATCTTCCCCGCCGTGTCGATAGCCAACGCGCTGCGGCAGATGCGCCCCGAGGCAAGGATTCTCTTTGTCGGCGCAGAGGGCCGCATGGAGATGCAGCGTGTCCCGGCAGCGGGATACGAGATCAAGGGACTTCCCATCAAGGGATTCGACCGCCGGCATCTGCTGAAAAACATCAGCGTGGTGTGGCACTTGCTCAAGAGCCTGCGCATGGCACGCCACATCATCAAGGACTTCCGCCCGATGGTGGCAGTAGGCGTGGGTGGCTACGCCAGCGGTGCCACGCTCTACGCGTGCGCGCGAATGGGCATTCCCTGCCTCATACAGGAGCAAAACTCCTATGCGGGCGTCACCAACAAGCTGCTGGCCAGCCGTGCCAAGAAGATCTGCGTGGCCTACGAGGGGATGGAGCGCTTCTTCCCCGCCGACCGCATCATCATGACGGGCAATCCCGTAAGACAGAACATCCTGGAGGCTCAGGGCACACCGCAGGAAGCACGACGCGCCTTCGGACTCGACGCGGAGAAGAAGACCGTGCTGATCGTAGGAGGAAGCCTCGGCGCAAGAACGATGAACCGCAGCGTGCTGGAGCATCTGGATCTGATCAAGGCGCATCCCGAGGTGCAGTTTATCTGGCAGACGGGCAAATACTATTTCGACAGCATCCAGAAGGAGATGCAGGGAAAAGAACTGCCCAACCTCAAGGTGATGGACTTCGTGAGCGATATGGGAGCGGCCTATCATGCCGCCGACCTCGTCGTGAGCCGTGCCGGAGCAAGCTCCATCAGCGAGTTTCAGCTCATCGGCAAACCCGTGATCCTCGTCCCGAGCCCCAATGTGGCGGAGGACCACCAGCGCAAGAATGCCATGGCTCTCGTCCGTCGCGACGCAGCCCTCTACGTGGAGGATGCCGAGGCTCCGGAGAAGCTCCTGGACCTGACGCTGCAGACTGTGGCCGACGATACGAAACTGCGCCAGCTGGGTGAGAATGTGCACAAGATGGGCCTCAAGGATTCGGCGGAGATCATCGCACGCGAGGTCCTCAAACTGATTGAACAATAAAGGAGAAATTATGGAACTGAAAGATATCAAGGCTGTCTATTTCGTCGGAGCGGGAGGCATTGGCATGAGCGCCCTCGCACGCTACTTCCTGCACCGCCACCTCGTCGTGGCGGGCTACGACCGCACGCCGACACCGCTCACCCACGAACTGGAGCGCGAGGGCATGCAGATCCATTATGAGGAGGACGTTGACCAGATCCCTGCGCCCTGCCGCGACAGGGAACACACACTGGTGGTCTTCACGCCCGCCATCCCGGCCTCCCACGCCGAACTGGCGTGGTTCAAGGAGCACGACTTCACCATCGAGAAGCGGGCACAGGTGCTCGGCACGCTCACCCGCACACACAAGGGCCTTTGCTTCGCGGGCACCCATGGCAAGACAACCACCTCGACGATGTGCGCCCATATCATGAGCCAAAGCCACATAGGCTGCAATGCCTTTCTCGGAGGCATCTCGAAGAATGTGGGCAGCAACTACATCCTCTCGCTGACAAGCGACTATGTGGTCATAGAGGCCGATGAGTTTGACCGTTCCTTCCACTGGCTGCGCCCCTGGATGTCGGTCATCACCTCTACCGATCCCGACCACCTCGACATCTACGGCACAAAGGAGGCTTACCTGGAGAGCTTCCGCCACTACACCGAACTGATACAGCCCGGAGGCGCGCTGATTCTCCACACAGGACTGGAGATGAAGGCCCACGTACCCGAGGGGGTGAAGACCTACACCTACAGTCGCGACGAGGGCGACTTCCACGCTGCCAACATCCGCATCGGCGACGGCAAGATCGTCTTCGACTTCGTATCGCCGCTGGAGACGGTGACCCAAATTTCGCTGGGCCATCCCGTACCCATCAATATCGAGAATAGTGTCGCCGCCATGGCAATGGCACAACTCAACGGCTGCACGGCGGAGGAACTGCGCCGCGGCATGGAGACCTACGCGGGAGTGGAGCGTCGCTTCGACTTCAAGATCAACAACCCACGCCACGTGTTCCTCAGCGACTACGGCCACCATCCGAAGGAGATCCTCCAGTGTGCCAAGAGCCTGAGGGAGCTCTATGCACACCGCAAACTGACGGTCATCTTCCAGCCCCACCTCTACACGCGCACCCGCGATTTCTATGCAGATTTCGCCGATGCGCTGAGCCATTTCGACGAGGTAGTGCTCACAGAGATCTATCCCGCCCGCGAACAGCCCATCGAGGGTGTGACCTCGAAGCTCATCTACGACCACCTGCGAGAGGGGGTGGAGCGCACGATGATAGCCAAGAACGACGTGGCGGAGTGGGTGCGCAGCCGAGACTTCGACGTGCTGGTAGTCCTGGGAGCGGGAGACCTCAACGACTATGTGCCCGAGATAACCCGCATACTGGAGGAGAAGGAAAAAGCATAACGCACAACAGGGAGGTATCGTGAGAGTCAATGTAAACTGGAAGCGAGTGCTGTTTGTCGTGGTGGACCTGATACTGGCCGCCTACCTCGTCATGGCCGTGACGTTGTGGAACACGCCGGCCTCGGCCTCCAGGGTCTGCTCCAAGGTGGATGTCAACATCTCCGACGCCAACAACGTCGGATTCCTGAGCGCAGAGGAGATCAAGCATATCCTCACGCAGCAGGGCCTCTATCCGCTTGGCAAACCGATAGCGGGGATCTCTCCACGATCCATTGAGGAGGTGCTCCGCACCAGTCCCTTTGTCAATACGGCGGAGTGTCACGTCACGCAGAACGGACACGTCACGATAGCCCTCACACAGCGCGTGCCCATCATCCGCATCAAGAGCAGCAGGGGCGACGACTACTACATCGACGACAAGGGAGGACCGATGCCCAACTCCAAATATACGAGCGACCTGATCATCGCCACGGGCCACATCAGCCGGTCCTTCGCCCGCAACTACCTCACACCGATGGCCAAGGCCATCATGGCCTCTGACTTCTGGAGAAACCAGGTTGTACAGATCAACGTGCTGCCCAACAGAGGTATAGAGCTGGTGCCACGCGTGGGAGACCACATCCTCTACCTCGGAAGGCTGCCAGAAGGTCTCCAGCGGTCGCAGATCGAGACAGCAGTGACAGAGTTTATGGACAAGAAACTCACCCGCATACAGAAGTTCTACCGCTACGGACTCTCGCAGACGGGATGGAACAAGTATAGCTACATCGATGTGGAGTTTGACAACCAGATCATTTGCAAGAAACGACAGTTAGAATAATTAAATAAGGAATATATATATGGCAGAATTTATTGTAGCCATTGAACTGGGGTCGTCCGTTTTCCGGGGGATTGCCGGCAAGAAGAATCCTGACGGGAGCATCACCGTGCAGGCCCTCGTCAAGGAGGATGCGACGCAGTGTATCCGCAAGGGAGTGGTCAACAATATCGACAAGACCGCTACCTGCCTGAAGAATATCGTGGCCAAGCTCAGCAAGACCATGAAGCAAAACATCAGCCATGTGTATGTCGGAGTAGGCGGCCAGTCGGTGCGGAGCGTGCGCAACGTGATTGTCAAGGACCTGCCCACGGAGACGATTGTCGATGGCGATATCGTAGATGGACTGATGGACAGCAACCGCGGCATGGACTATCCCGACCTGGAGATCCTCAACGTCGTCACACAGGAGTATAAGGTCGGCAACCAGTATGTCGTCGATCCTGTGGGAATCAAGGGCACACGGCTGGAGGGCAACTTCCTCAACATCGCCCAGAGAAAACTCTTCTACAGCAACCTCAACGAGGCTTTCGACAAGGCGGGCATCGCCATTGCCGAGATCTTCCCCGCACCGCTGGTGCTGGCCGACAACGTGCTCACCGAGTCGGAGAAGCGCGGAGGCTGCGTGCTGGTGGACCTGGGAGCTGACACAACGACGGTGTCGGTCTATCACAAGAGCCTGCTGCGCCACCTCGCAGTCATCCCCCTGGGCGGCAACAACGTCACCAAGGATATCACGGCACTGAAGATGGAAGAGCGAGAGGCAGAACTGCTGAAGCTCAAGCACGGATCCGCCTATACCGAGATAGCCGACATGGATCCTGCCCTCACCTACTCCATCGACGGCGAGCGCACCATCGAGAGCAAACAGCTCATCGAACTGGTGGAGGCACGCGTGGAGGAGATTGTGCAGAACGTGTGGCACCAGGTGCCCGCGGAGTATGTCAGCAAACTCCTGGGTGGCATCATCCTCACGGGTGGCGGTTCCAACATGAAGAACATCGAACTGGCCTTCAAGAAATACACGCACATGGACAAGATACGCAAGGCGCGCTTCGTCAACCTGGCCATCAAGTCCAACATCGATGACATCAAGAAGCACGACACCACGCTCAACACCATTATCTCCCTGCTGGCCAAGGGCGACATGAACTGTGCTGGTGGACCAATCCATCCGACCACGGGAACAGACCTCTTTGGCCAGACGACAACGACAACGACCCACCATCCGACCACCAACGGCGAGGGTGGCACACAGCCGCATACGGGCGGCGACAATGGCGGAAATAACACCCAGCCCACACCACCTCCCGCACCAGAGCACACACATGATCCAGAACCAACTCCCGCACCCGAGAAGTCTGGCTTCTTTTCGAAATTCGTCAAGAAGATAAAGGGCTTTGGCGGCAAGATCTTGGAGGCTGAGGAATAGAACGAAAACTGCCAAGCGCAGGCTACGAGAAGAATACTATCAAGATAACTTTGAACAACAATGATGGATAAAGATAAAGACAACATGGCCACGCTGGCCGATCATCTCGACTTCGGCGAGCCGGATCGTCAGAACAGCATCATCAAGGTGATCGGTGTGGGTGGTGGAGGCGGCAACGCCGTAAACAATATGTACAAGCAGGGCATCCACGACGTCTCGTTTGTGGTCTGCAACACCGACGCACAGGCCCTGAAGGACAGTCCCGTCCCCGAGCGACTCCAGCTGGGCAGCGAGGGTCTGGGAGCAGGCAACCGACCCGAGAAGGCGCGCCTGGCTGCCGAGGAGTCGATAGACGACATCAAAGCAATGCTCAGCGACGGCACGAAGATGGACTTCATCACTGCGGGCATGGGCGGCGGCACAGGCACGGGAGCAGCACCGGTCATCGCCCGGGTGAGCAAGGAACTGGGCATCCTCACCGTCGGTATCGTCACCATCCCCTTCAAGTTTGAGGGCAACAAGAAGATCGACCAGGCACTCGACGGCGTCGATGAGATGGCAAAGCACGTCGATGCGCTCCTCGTCATCAACAACGAGCGACTGCGCAAGGTCTATCCGGACCTGAGCCTCCTCAACGGCTTTGCCAAGGCCGACGACACGCTGAGCGTAGCAGCAAAGAGCATTGCCGAGATCATCACCGTCCGCGGACTGATAAACCTTGACTTCAACGACGTGCGCACCGTACTCAAGGATGGCGGCGTAGCCATCATGTCCACGGGCTTCGGCGAGGGCGATGGACGCGTGCGCAAGGCTATTGACGACGCGCTCAACTCACCGCTGCTCAACGACAACGACATCTATAACTCGCAGAAAATTCTCCTCTCCATAGCCTTCAGCAGCGAGAATGGCACCGATGGACTGGCCATGGAGGAGATGAACGAGATCAACGACTTCATGAGTCGCTTCGGATCCAACTTCGAGTTGAAGTGGGGTATTGCAATCGACAACACCTTGGAGAAGAAGGTGAAGATCACCATCCTCGCCACGGGCTTCGGCCTCGACGACCTGGAGGATGTGGCCAGCTACCATAGCCGCCTGGACAAGGCGCGCGCCAATGAGGAGGCACAGAAGAAGGCCGAGCAGGAGGAAGCCGACGCGGAGCGTAGCAACAGACGCGGCAAATACTATGGCGACGACGGAGACAAACTGGCCAAGCCGCGCCCACACATCTACCTCTTCTCGCAGGACGACCTCGACAACGAGGACGTGATCCTCGAAGTGGAGTCGATTCCCACCTTCAACAGGACCAAACCGATGCTGAATGAAATCAAGAAGAAGTCGGCTCCCGAGCAGGTTCGCGAGGAGCAACCGGTCAAGGACAAAGTGGAGGGAACCATCCGCTTTGAGTAAACACAAGTAAGGATCGCTAATTGAAGGCGATTTCCATCCACCAACCTATGCAAGGGGAGGCAGGTCCGTTAGTCTCGGAACTGCCTCCCCTTGTCGCATTTTTCAAGAAAATTCTGCCAAAATCTTCAGAATAGCTTAAAATGAGCGATTTATGAGTGTTTTACCTCAATTGAGGTAATGATTTGGCAATAGTGCTAAATTCTGCAAATTGCATACGTTTGCTTGTCAAACAACTCTTTTTGTCTGCAAAAATACAATAATTTATGTGACACACAAAGAAATATATATATTTTAACTGGAGAATCTCTAAAAGAAATTCTGTGGATTAAGTTTACCCATTAGAAAAATATTGGCAAACTTCATCACACAGAATTTTATTTTTCCGCTTTGTTGCGGAATCATGTATTGAGAGAGTTTATAGTCTATCTATTTCTTCACTTGCAGCACTTTCGCCCTTATAGCGTTTTTTGTCTTTGAATGTATATCTTACCAAGAGGCTGATGCGGCGACCATCCTTGAAACTGCTTTTGTCGAATATGTAATCTGAGGCATATCTTGTCTCTCGTTCTTTTGTGCCGAGGATATTGTTAAGACTCAGCCTTACCAACCATGCATTGTCAGCAAAATGCTTGGTTACTCCTAGGCTAAACCATAATGCCTGTTTAACCAGATATTCCCTCATGTTTCCATCAGAATTGTAACTTAGCAGTACGTAAGGCATCCAATGGTGGCGCAAGTTGAAATAGCTGTTGAACGACATTGATATGTAAGGCTTGTCATTCTTGATTTTTCTTCCATCCGTATTATAGAGTGACATATAAGTTCGCATCATATTAAGGTTGAAATATGGTTCCCAAACACCCACATTCGTATGATAAGCCAAACTTGCATTTACTGCAGAATAATGCGGAAAATTTTCAGGCTTTGACATTGCCACCAATGGGGCTGTCTGCTGAATGATATTCGTTGAGATGATGTAATCTTTTATCCTTTGATAATCGACTGAGAAACGCAATTGATGCCATTGTAACGAATAGGATATATCTGTCGTATATTGTGGAAGTAGCCATGGATTACCTGCCTCGATGGAATAACGGTTAAAATATTCTTCACTGTTTCTAAGTTCGTAATAGCTTGGACGTTTTACCTTGGTTGTCATACTTAATCCCATTTCGACATTCTTTACAGGCAAAGACAATGAGAAGAAAGGATAAAAATGACGATAAGTCTTATCCACCAAGCTATTTTGGGAGATGGCATCACGATACAGCATACGAAATGACTCAAATCGCATTCCCAGTTGGGCAGACAATTTGGCGATAGATACATTGCATCCGGCAAAGGCGGCGAGTTTTGTTTCTTCTGCATGAAGACGACTCGTTGCGCTTGACTTCTCGTTTTCAAGGCTCTGATAATCTTTTTCTTCTTCCACATAACTTGCATCAGCACCTATGTTAAAAGTCAAGTTTTTGTTGGCTTGATAATTGATTTTCATATTCCCTGCATAGATGTCGTGAGTAGTCTCATTTTCATTTTTCACCTCATGCGCATCCGTCATGCTTCCAGACTCTTGATTAAGACGGCTATCTGCAGCTTTTCTGCTAACATAATCAGCATTCAACGTCATTTTCCATTTTTGGGAGAATTTTCCATCGTAGAAGATGTTTCCTATCCATTGATCATAGTTTGCATGAGAATGGATGTTAGAGGATAAATCTTCAAACAGAAGATTGTTATGAAACATTTGGCTGGCAGAATGTCCTCCCCACTTGTCCGTTTCCTTGGAGTATGACAAACTTGCGCCAATGGTATGATTCTTTGCCAATTCTGCACTGATACCTCCGTTAATGGTTTGATTATAATAATTGGAATTCCATTTAGGCATATCACTTTCCATATTCCAGACAGAATGATCAGCCAAAGTCTGTTCCTTATTGGTTTGGTCTGTTTTATATCTACTACCCCAGTTCGGGATAAAATAGCGATTAGTTGCATGTGAAGACAGATACGCGAGTTCTCTTCCCATGCCATCAGACATGGGCTGTATATAAAGAATCGAAAGAGATTATTCTGTCTTTAGAACAATGAAAGTTGCTTCGTGTCTTCGATGCAGTATCCTTGCAATGCCATTGGCTTGTTGTCAAAGAAACAATATGCTCCCAAGGCTGAGATGAGGTTCATGACAAAGTTGTTCACAGACCTATGACGCGAATGTACAATCTGTGCCGTATTCTTCAGCATGTCGTTAATTGTTTCGATAATGTATCTCTTGCGCAGCATCATTCTGTCATAGAACGGCATCAGCT
>OIWK01002957.1_pt1 | contig 12606 bp, 9 predicted proteins | sample 1587401 | NCBI WGS metagenome assembly OIWK01 (sample SAMEA3888911, study PRJEB22519) | human gut metagenome | biome: human gut; feature: human-associated habitat; material: faeces | place: Denmark | collected 2009
GAAACTTTCTGCCAAGGGGAGATTTATTGGCATAGATCAAGACCAGGATGCGATAATTGCTGCGAGTGAGAGGTTAGCCCCCTATAAACAGGCGACGATCATTCGCAGCAATTATTGTTACATGGTACAGGAACTGGCAGCAAGAGGCATCTATAAAGTCGACGGGATTCTCCTTGATCTTGGAGTATCTTCCTATCAGCTTGACAATGAAGAACGCGGTTTTACCTACAGGGTAGATGCACCGCTCGATATGCGCATGGACCAGCGCCAGACGCAGACAGCCGGCGATATTGTCAATGGCTATGAAGAAAAAGAATTATACCGTATTATTCGTGATTACGGTGAAGATAAATTTGCAAAAAATATTGCAAAACATATTGTTGCCGCCAGACAGGTGAAACCGATCACAACCACCGGAGAACTGACAGAGATCATCAGAGAATCCATTCCCATGAAGATGCAGGTGAAGTCAGGACATCCGGCCAAGAGAACTTTTCAGGCAATCCGTATTGAGCTTAACAGAGAGCTCGATGTGCTGCGGGATTCTCTGGATGGAATGATCGATATCCTTGATGATGGCGGAAGACTTTGCATTATCACTTTTCATTCTCTGGAGGACAGAATTGTAAAGACGATTTTCAGAAAAAATGAGAATCCGTGTACCTGCCCTTCAGATTTTCCTGTATGCGTATGCGGGAAGAAATCCAAAGGAAAAGTGATCACAAGAAAGCCGATTCTTCCGGGGGAGACAGAGATGGAAGAGAATCCGCGTTCCAAAAGTGCAAAGCTTCGGATTTTTGAGAGAGTATTATAATTAGAGAGGCATGAAATGGCGAGAACGACCAGGAGTGAAACAGCAAGAAGAAGCAGAACCAGTGCCAGAACAAACAGAGGAATGTATGTTGACGGAAATACGGTCAGACGTCTTGCAGAAGTTCCGGAGAGAAAGAGGCAGCCGGGAAGACAGAATCCGGGAAGGCAGCAGACCAATCGAAACCGAAGAGTGCAGGCGAGTCCTGCGCAGGTACCAAGGCAGAAACATCAGTTGAGTAAAGAAGCACAGAAGAACAGGCAGAAGGCGACTGCAATGAACTGGGGATTTGTAGCGTTTCTGGCAGTTGTATGTGTGGCGATATTATTCTGCTCTGTGAAATATCTTCGTTACAAATCAGAGATTACCGCAAAGATGAGTACAGTTGCATCTCTTGAGGAGGAACTGGCAGATTTAAAAGAAGACAATGATGCATATTACAGCCAGGTGACATCAAATGTGGATCTGAATAAGATCAAGCAGACTGCATTGGGGAGACTGGGGATGAAATATCCGTCAGATGATCAGACAGTAACCTATTCTACATCGGGTAACAGCTATGTAAGACAGTATCAGGATATACCAGATTCAAAGTAGGTGATTAATTGAGCAATACGGGAAGAAAGAGTCGAAGAAGACCACAGAGAAAAATAAATCAAAACATGAAAGAAAAGCTGCTGATATTGTTTGGAATTGTGTTACTGCTTCTGGTAATATTAGTGCTGAGAATTACTTATATTAATGCTACCAGTGGAAGCAAATACAAAAAACAGGTGTTAAGTCAGGCACAGCAGAAATATGAGAGCCAGGTACTGCCGGCAAAGAGAGGCGATATTTATGACAAGAACGGAAATATACTGGCTACCAGCAATAAAGTTTATAATGTGATCCTGGACTGTAAAACTGTAAATTCAGATGAGGACTATGTAGAGCCAACAATACGTGCCTTAAATGAGGTGCTGGGGATTGATGAAGAAACAGTGCGTTCTCTTTTGGCCGATTCAAGAACCAGCCAGAGTCAGTATCAGGTACTGACAAAACAGCTGTCTATGGACAAAAAGAAAGAATTTGAAAAATATAAGGCAGAGGATGAAGATTCCGGTCTTACTAAAGCGCAGGCAAAGGAACGGGCAAATATCAAAGGCGTCTGGTTTGAAGAGGATTATCTGAGAAGTTACCCGTTTAATGAAACAGCATGCGATACAATTGGTTTTGCACTGGACAGAGATGTGGCAGATATCGGACTGGAAGGGTACTATAACAGCACACTGACAGGCGTAGACGGAAGACAGTATGGGTATATCAATGATGATTCAGATGTGGAGCAGACCATTATTGCTGCGGTGAATGGAAAAAGCATTCAGACCAGCATTGACATCGGTGCACAGCAGATTGTTGAGAAATATGTTAATGGATTTAAAGAGGCAATGGGGGCCAAGAATATAGGTGTCATTGTTGAAAATCCGTCCACCGGTGAGATTATTGCCATGGATGGTGGTGACCGTTATGATCTGAATAATCCGAGAGATCTTTCCGCTGTATATACAGAAGATGAAATCAAAGCGATGAATGATGTGGAAACAGTGGAGGCTCTGAATGGTATGTGGAGTAATTTCTGCGTCACAGATGCCTATGAGCCGGGATCTGTTGTAAAGCCGATCGTCATGGCTTCTGCATTGGAAAAGGGTGCGATACAGGAAACAGATACATTTGTATGCGATGGATCGCAGACTTTTGGAGATACTATGATCAAGTGTGCGGTTTATCCGAGCGCACATGGCACAGAGACACTGGGAGAGGTAATTGCAAACTCCTGTAATGATGCAATGATGCAGATTGGTGCCAAGATGGGAGCTACTCAGTTTATCAAAGCACAGAGTCTGTTTAATTTCGGAACAAGGACAGGGATTGACCTGCCGAATGAAGGCGCAGGTATTATCCATACTAAGGACAGTATGGGGGAAACAGAACTTGCATGTTCTGCTTTTGGACAGGGTTTTACCTGTACCATGATCCAGGAAATCAATGCGATGAGTTCCGTTATCAATGGCGGATATTATTATCAGCCGCATCTTGTGACAAAGGTTCTTGACAGTAATGGCGGAACTGTAAAAACAATCTCGCCGATACTTCTGAAGCAGACGATTTCCTCCAGGATTTCCAGTGATATCAGAAGCTATATGGCATTGAGTGTACAGCAGGGTACCAGCCGTCATTCCAAAGTGCAGGGTTACAGTTCAGGAGGTAAAACAGGTACAGCGGAGAAATACCCGCGAGGAAACGGAAAATATCTGGTTTCTTTTATTGGATTTGCTCCTGTAGATGACCCGGCTGTGGTAATTTATGTAGTTGTAGATGAACCGAATGTAGAGGATCAGGCAAACAGTACTTATCCGCAGTATATTGCACAGGGAATCCTTTCGGAGCTTCTTCCGTATCTGAATGTAGTGCCGGATGAATCTGAAGATGGAACAGTGCCGGAGACAGAATTGTGGGAAGGGTTTAAGGGACATTTAAAGAGTACTTCCATATCGGACAGTGAACTTGACAGTGACGGTAATCTAGTGGATGCAGATGGCAATCTGATAGACTGGGATGGAAACCGGATTGATGAAAACGGATATCTGCTGGATGCCAATGGAGATCACATATTGGATGAGGAAGGCAATTATAAGATGTCTACAAATCTTGTCAGTGCTTCGGGAAGTACGGATGCAGATTCTTCAGGAGATGCAGTATCCAATCCTGATGCACCTGCACCTCTGGAGGATGATGAAGCTGAGACGACTGAGGATAATGACGAAGAGACAGACGGTATTACCAATGAAGAAGCAGGTCTGGAATAAAAACGTATAGTTATAGCTCCGCAGAGAATGGTCATATATTGTTATGACAATCTCTGCGGAGCTTTTTTTTATGAAAAAAAATATGACGTTTCACAAGAGAAAAATATGGGTGGTATTACTCTGCTGTATTTTAATGATGACAGGCCTTATCGGAAGACTGGTATATCTTATGTGTTTCAGATCAGACTATTATTATAAGAAAGCAAAAGAACTTCACGAAAGAGAGAGAGATCAAAGCGGCCAGAGGGGAGATTCTGGATGCAAGGGGAAAAGTTCTGGCATCAAACAGGACGGTATGTACAATCTCTGTGATCCACAGTCAGATTAAAGAACCTGAAAAAGTAATCGCCCTGCTGTCTGAAAAACTGAAAATAGATGAGGCAGAAGTGAGAAAAAGAGTGGAGAAAATCTCTTCCATAGAAATAGTAAAGACAAATGTGGAAAAAAGTACAGGTGATGAGATAAGAGAGTGCAGTCTGGCAGGGGTGAAAGTTGATGAGGATTATAAGCGTTACTATCCATGTGGAAGTCTGGCTTCAAAAGTCATTGGCTTTACGGGAGGTGATAATCAGGGAATTATCGGTCTGGAAGTGAAATATGAAGAAGTCCTGAGGGGACAGCCGGGTAAAATCCTGACAACAACAGATGCCAGGGGTGTGGAAATTGATAAATTGGGTGAGACAAGGGAAAAACCGATAGAGGGGAAAAGCCTGATGATCAGCCTTGATGTAAATATTCAGGAATTTGCGCAGCAGTCAGCTTTGAAAGTAATGGAGGAAAAGCAGGCAGAACGTGTATCTATCCTGCTGATGAATCCACAGAACGGCGAAATATATGCATGTGTCAATGTGCCGGAATTTGACCTGAATGATCCTTTTATCCTGACAGATGATCTGAATATGCAGTTAAATGAATCCGGGATAACAATACCGTCGGAAGATCACAATGAACAAAGTGAACTGGCAGTGCAGATTGCATCAGGAAAAACAAATACAGAAAGAAAGCAGGAATTACTGAATCAGATGTGGAGAAATCCCTGCCTGAATGATACTTATGAACCGGGCTCCACATTTAAAATCATCACCATGGCAGCCGGACTGGAGGCTGGTGTTGTTTCACCTGGGGACCGTTTTTATTGTCCCGGATATAAAGTGGTGGAGGATCGCAGAATCCACTGTGCAAAAAGAACAGGACATGGATCCCAGAATTTTGTGGAAGGTGCACAGAATTCCTGTAACCCTGTGTTTATAGAGGTGGGGCTTCGCCTTGGGGTAGAACGTTATTATAAGTATTTCAGACAGTTTGGACTTCTGGATAAAACCGGGACAGATCTTCCGGGAGAGGCAGGAACTATTATGCATCAGAAGAAAAATATGGGAGAAGTGGAACTGGCAACGGTTTCTTTTGGACAGTCTTTTCAGATTACGCCTGTTCAGCTGGCTGCAACAGTAAGTTCACTTATAAACGGAGGCAGACGGGTGACACCGCATTTTGGAGTCGCAGTGTTAAATCCTGACAGAACAGAGGGTGAGAAACTGATTTTTCCGGTAAAGGAAGGAATTGTCTCTGAAGAGACTTCGAAGGAAATAAGAGAAATCCTGGAAACAGTAGTATCTCAGGGTTCCGGAAAAAATGCAAAAATTGAAGGATATGCCATCGGTGGGAAAACTGCCACTTCTCAGACACTGCCAAGAAGTGCAAATCGTTATATTTCCTCTTTTTTGGGATTTGCACCTGCAGAAGATCCGCAGATACTGGGACTGTGTATTATTCATGATCCGAAAGGAATCTATTATGGAGGGACAGTAGCTGCACCTGTGATACGTGGTATTTTTGAGAATATCCTGCCATATCTTGGAATTGAAAAAAGTGATGTTTCTGATTTTTCTGCAGAAGGCAATTAGGGAAATTCCGCAGGCAGGGTTGATAAATAAGCAAAAAAGCCTTATACTAAAAGAAATCTGAAAGTAAAAAACTTTCAGGAAAAAACGAAAGAATGAACGAGGTGTAAGATGGAATTTCAAGTTGTAATCCCTGTGCTGATTTCTTTTGCAATCAGCGTTGTATTAGGACCGGTCATCATTCCTTTTCTTCGGAGACTGAAGATGGGCCAGACAGAAAGAACAGAGGGTGTACAGTCCCATTTAAAGAAAGCAGGAACACCTACAATGGGTGGAGTGATCTTTCTGATCGCCACAGCGATAACTGCATTATTTTATGTAGGGGATTATCCGAAGATCATTCCGGTACTGTTCCTGACTCTTGGATTTGGAATTATCGGATTTCTGGATGATTATCTGAAGGTTGTGCTGAAACGCTCAGACGGACTGCTGCCATGGCAGAAATTTTTACTTCAGGTAGTTCTGACTGCGATTTTTGTATTTTATATTGTTAAGTATACAGATATCTCACTGACTATGAGAATCCCATTCTGGAGCGGACATTTCCTGAATCTTGGATGGCTGGCAGTTCCGGTCCTTTTCTTTGCTGTGATCGGTACTGTGAATGGAGTTAACTTTACGGATGGTCTGGATGGTCTTGCTTCCAGTGTGACTCTGATCGTTGCGGTATTTTTTACAGTAGTTTCTATTGGAATGAAATCGGGGATCGAGCCGATTACAGGTGCAGTTGTGGGAGGACTGATGGGATTTCTGCTGTTTAATGTATATCCGGCAAAAGTGTTTATGGGAGACACAGGTTCTCTGGCATTGGGCGGTTTTGTTGCAGGTACGGCTTATGTGATGCAGATGCCGTTATTTATCCTGATCGTGGGTCTGATCTATCTGATAGAAGTACTTTCCGTTATCATTCAGGTAACTTATTTCAAGGCAACACATGGAAAGCGTATCTTTAAGATGGCACCGATCCATCATCATTTTGAGTTATGCGGATGGTCTGAAACACGTGTAGTTGCGGTATTCTCAGTTATTACAGCGGTTATGTGTATGGTCGCACTGCTGGCACTGTAAGATTTTGGCTAAGCAGATTTCAGCGTTATGCTGATAAAAGGGAGGAAAATTATTATGGAATTACAGGGAAAAAAGGTACTTGTATTCGGTTCCGGAAAAAGCGGAATCGGAGCATCTGACCTTCTGGCAAAGGTAGGAGCATTTCCGGTTATCTATGACGGAAATGCCGAAACAGATAAAGACGCAGTTGTACATAAAACAGATGGGACATATCCGGTCACTGTATATGCAGGAGAACTTCCGAAAGAAGTACAGGACAGTCTTGATCTGGTAGTTTTAAGCCCCGGAGTGCCGACAGATCTTCCACTTGTAAAGAGTTTTTATGAGCAGGGGCTTCCGGTATGGGGAGAGGTGGAACTGGCATACAGAGTAGGTGACGGTGAAGTGCTTGCCATCACAGGAACAAACGGAAAAACTACTACAACAGCACTTCTTGGAAAAATTATGCAGGATGCACGTGAGTCTGTTTTTGTAGTCGGCAATATCGGAACCCCATATACTTCCAAAGCACTGGAGATGAAGCCAAATTCTATAACTGTTGCAGAAATCAGCAGTTTTCAGCTGGAAACGATTGATGAGTTTGCACCAAAGGTATCTGCAATCCTGAATATTACAGAGGACCATCTGAACCGTCATCATACAATGGAAGAGTATATACGTGTGAAAGAACTGATCACTGAGAATCAGGGTACAGAAGATGTATGCGTGCTGAATTATGAAGATGAGGTTCTGCGTGAGTTTGGAAAACATCTGACTCCACGAGTGGTATATTTCTCCAGCGGACGTAAACTGGATGAGGGAATTTATCTGGATGGAAATAAAATCATCCTGAAGGACGGAGAAAAAGAAATCGAAGTAGTTAAGACAGAAGATCTGAAGCTTCTTGGAAAACACAATTTTGAGAACGTTATGGCCGCAGTTGCAATGGCTTACTACGATGGAGTATCCTTGGAAAGCATCCGTAAGAGCATCTGTGAATTTACAGCTGTTGCACACAGAATCGAATATGTGACAGAGAAAAAAGGCGTTGTATATTATAATGATTCCAAAGGAACTAACCCGGATGCGGCAATTAAAGGAATCCAGGCAATGAACCGTCCGACACTTCTGATCGGCGGCGGTTATGATAAACAGTCCGGTTATGATGAATGGATTGAGGCATTTGACGGAAAGGTACGTTATCTGGTGCTGATCGGTCAGACAAAGGAGAAAATCAAAGAAGCTGCTGAGAAACATGGTTTCCATGACATCATCCTCTGCGAAAATCTGAAAGAGGCAGTAAAGGTATGTGAGGAGAAAGCACAGCCTGGAGATGCTGTTTTGCTTTCTCCCGCATGTGCAAGCTGGGGACAGTTTGATAACTATGAACAGCGTGGAGATATGTTCAAGGAATATGTAAGAAATCTGTAGAATATCTATAAGTAAGAATTATAGCTGTCCGGCAGAGAAAGATGAAGCTGCAGTGACCGGCTATAGATAATTTTGCGGAGAAACAGATGGCGCGAAAAAGAGCGACAGATTTATCAAAAACAGATATGACGATGCTGGTACTGATAGTACTGCTTGTGATTTTTGGCCTGGCAGTATTATTCAGCTCCAGTGAATATAATGGCAGAGTACGTTTCGGCGACTCTGCCTGTTATTTTAAGAAACAGTTATTTGCCACAGCATTGGGTATGGGAGTGATGTATATGGTTTCTTCCATTGATTATCATTTTTTTCTGAGGCTGGGACCAGTGGCATATCTGATTTCAATGTTTTTGTCCGGCGCAGTACTTTTTGTAGGTCAGGAGATCAACGGCTCAAAAAGATGGCTGAATCTTGGACCTTTATCTTTTCAGCCTTCAGAGTTTGCGAAAGTTGCTGTGATCCTTTTTCTTGCATGGCAGATCGAGCGTACAAAAAAAGCAACCAGGGGCTTTGGATTTATGTGCAGGACAATACTGACCCTGCTGCCGATCATTGGTCTTGTAGGTTCAAATAATCTGAGTACAGCGATCATTATTCTGGGTATCGGTGGAATTCTGATTTTTGTATCCAATCCGGGATATCTGGAATTTATCGGGCTTGGCAGCGCAGGTGCAGGTTTCATAGCTGTTTTTCTTGCTGCAGAGAGTTATCGTCTGGAACGTCTTGCAATCTGGAGAAATCCGGAGAAATATGAAAAAGGATTTCAGACGATCCAGGGACTGTATGCCATCGGTAGCGGCGGAATATTCGGCAGAGGATTTGGAAACAGTCTGCAGAAACTTGGATTTGTTCCGGAAGCGCAGAATGATATGATTTTTTCGATTATATGTGAGGAAATGGGAGCAGCCGGAGCTATCTTTCTGATTTTTCTGTTTGCAATGCTTTTGTGGCGGCTGGGTGTGGCTGCCATGCATGCAAAAGATCTGGCCGGAGCTCTTATCTGTTGCGGGATTATGGGGCATCTGGCTCTTCAGGTTATTTTGAATATTGCAGTGGTGACCAATACAATCCCCAATACAGGCATTACGCTGCCTTTTATCAGCTATGGAGGAACTTCGGCAGTGTTTCTTCTTGGGGAAATGGGACTTGCGATGAATGTTGGGAAATGTGACAGGATAAATTGAATTACAGGTTTCAGAATGACGTAACATATAATAGAAAAAGCCATAAACTGTAAAGTAAGAGACTCTTTGGGAGCAAAAGGTTGGATGAAATCCATGTAACAGGTAAAGCTTCTCTCAGCGGAGAGATTTTTATACAGGGATCTAAAAATGCAGCACTTCCAATGATAGCCGCATCTCTGATGCACAGAGGACTAAGCATTCTGAGGGGATGCCCCAGAATTTCAGATGTTTTCTGTATGGAAGAGATTTTGAAAAGTCTTGGTGCAGTGACCTGGTGGGACGATCATGATCTTTATCTGGATTGTTCCTGCGCAGACGGAACAGAAATTCCTGCAGTCTATACAGGCAGAATGCGTTCTTCGATCATTCTGGCAGGTGCGGTGCTTGCAAGAAACAGAAAATGCAGGATAGGGTATCCGGGCGGATGTACGATCGGGAAAAGACCAATAGATTTTCATCTTATGGCACTGAGAGCACTTGGCGCGGATGTCCGGGAAAATGCATCAGGCCTGGATGGAGAATGTGTCAGATTTGAAGGGCAGGATATTGTGTTTCCGAAATCGAGTGTGGGAGCTGCTCAACAGGCAATACTGGCAGCAGTTCTTGCAAAAGGTGTAACACATCTTTATAATTGTGCGAAAGAACCGGAGGTTTTCTGGCTCTGCAGATATCTGAAAACAATGGGAGCACTGATAGAAGGAGAAGAAACCGGTGAAATTACGATCAGAGGAGTGGATGAACTGAAAGGCGGAGACTACCGTATTCCTCCGGATCGTATTGTTGCAGGTACCTATCTGTGTGCGGCTGCGGCAGCAAGAAGTAAGATTATTCTTCATGATGTACCTGTGGAGGAGTTGCAGTCGTTTATGGAAGTATATCGGAAAATAGGTGGACAATATCAAGTAAATGGTGGTACACTAGAGGTCAATGGAAAGAATGCTGTCAGACCGGCTGTTTTAGTAGAAACAGAAATTTATCCGGGTTTTCCCACAGATCTGCAGGCTCCGTTGATGGCGGTGCTGACAGGTGCGCAGGGACAGAGTACCATACGGGAAAATATTTTTGACCGGAGATTTGGCAGTGCTTTTCAGATGAAAAAAATGGGCGCAGATATTTCCGTAAGCGGAAACCAGGCAATCATAAGAGGGGGAAAAACTCTTAAGGGAACACAGGTACAGGCAGGAGATCTCAGAGGTGGTGCAGCCCTGCTCATTGCCGCACTTATGGCAGAGGGAGAAACCTGTGTTACAGGAGCCGGGTTTCTCAGCAGGGGCTATGAGCATATCTGTGAAGATTTACGGACTTTGGGCTGCAGAATATGGCAGCCGGGGACAGAGGATTTGAGGATTTATGAGAGAAAGTAATTATGGGAAAAGACCTCCTATGAGTAAAAGGACGAAGAAGATGCTGGCAGGTATGATAGGCGCCGGAGTTATGGTCGCTGTGATAGTATTTTTTTCCTATTATAAAGTAGATACTGTTGAGGTGAGGGGAACTTCCCATTATACAGACGAAGAAGTAAAGAATATGGTGCTTCGGGGACCGATGGCTTCCAATTCGGTCCTTGCACCACTGCTCTACAGCACTACAAATACAGAGGACATTGCATATGTAGATGCATTTAAAGTTACCCAGCTGAACCGAAATACCATCTGTATCAGCGTAAAAGAGAAAAAAACAGTCGGATGCATCCGATATCTTGACAGTTACATTTATTTTGACAGAAATGGCATTTTTGTGGAGGGTTCTCAGAACAGAGATGAGACGGTTCCGTATTTTGACGGAATTCAGGTGAACAGCATCGTGATGGACGAGAAACTGGATATTAAAGGAGATACTGTACTGAATACAGCTGTAGCATTGTCTACAATCTTTCAGAAAAATGATATGATCCCCGATCATATCCAGTTTGACAGCAGCTATTCTATCAGCCTCATCTATGGGGATATAACTGTTCAGCTTGGAAAAGATGCTGATCTGGAAGAGAAGATGAACCGAGTGATAGCGATTCTGCCCAAAATCCAGGGAAAAAAAGGTATTCTTCATATGGAGAGTGTGGCTACGGAGTCCAATACCTTTGAAGAAGAACTGGAACAGGAAGAAGTTACTGCTGAGAACTGGAATGGCGGTTATGATGAAGATGGCAATTATACCGGAGACGGCGAGTATGACGAGGATGGTAATTATGTAGGTGCAAAACCGAAGACTGCTCTTGAGGAAGCAATTGAGAACTGGAATGGCGGTTATGATGAGGAAGGGGATTATACCGGAGCAGGTGAGTATGACGAATCCGGTAATTATGTGGGACCGAAGCCTACACAGGAATCTCTGGATGCGGCATCTGATGAGTCGGGAGATGGTTCAGGAGATGAAAGTTCCGCAGATGACCAGAGTTCTGAAACTTCAGAAGATGGAGAAAGTGATTCATCATATGACGACGGAAACTCAGATGATTCAGATGGATATGGTGATTATACAGAAGATAACAGTGATTATCAGGGGGATGATTCTGAGGGATATTGATAGTATATGGAAACTTTGAGATCAGAGAAGGCTCCGTACACTGATACAACATATTTACCGGAATTGCCGAAAAAGAGTGAAAAAAGTATAAAAAAACAAAATTAATGGTTGATTAATTCTCAAAAAAAATATATGATATATCTATATGTAACTTTGATATAAATCACTGAAAAGGATATCAGGTATAAATAAAGGAGGAAGTACGTTGTTAGAGATTATGTCAAACGAGGCTGAATCATCTGCCAAGATCATAGTGATCGGTGTAGGTGGAGCCGGAAATAATGCAGTAAACAGAATGGTGGAAGAGGCCATCGGCGGAGTAGAGTTTGTAGGTGTTAATACTGATAAGCAGGCTTTAACTCTGTGCAAAGCTCCAACTGTACTTCAGATTGGCGAGAAGATTACCAAAGGTCTTGGTGCAGGAGCCCAGCCTGAGGTTGGACAGAAAGCAGCAGAGGAGAGCATTGAAGAAGTAAAACAGTTAATGGAAGGTGCGGATATGGTATTCGTTACCTGTGGTATGGGAGGCGGAACCGGAACCGGAGCTGCACCTGTTATCGCAGCAGCAGCGAAAGAAATGGGTATCCTTACAGTTGGCGTTGTTACAAAACCTTTCCGTTTTGAAGCAAGAACTCGTATGAATAATGCACTTGCAGGCATTGAGAATCTGAAGAAAGCAGTGGATACATTAATCGTTATCCCGAATGATAAATTACTGGAAGTTGTAGATCGCAGAACAACCATGCCGGAAGCTCTGAAGAAGGCTGATGAAGTTCTGCAGCAGGCAGTACAGGGCATTACAGACCTGATCAATCTGCCGGCTCTGATTAACCTTGACTTTGCAGACGTTCAGACTGTAATGA
>OIWK01002958.1_pt1 | contig 12600 bp, 9 predicted proteins | sample 1587401 | NCBI WGS metagenome assembly OIWK01 (sample SAMEA3888911, study PRJEB22519) | human gut metagenome | biome: human gut; feature: human-associated habitat; material: faeces | place: Denmark | collected 2009
GGAAAATATTTTTCTCATTGTATAAAAAGATCTGTATTCCACCGTAATCCATATCTCCCCAGTGATAACACTGGATTTCTTTTGGTGCTGTCTTCATTAACATTTGCAAAAAGCGAACTTCTTTTGGCGAAAAGTAGCCATGACAAAAGATATATAAAACTTTTGGATCATATTCCATGCTTTCGTAATTCGCTTTATTCTCAATTACAATAATTTTTTCAACATCATTTCGTAAAGTTGGAACGGCATGCTCTAATGTCTGTGCATTAAGCACTGTTCCATAATAATTCGAAGAAGTGTCAATTTTCTCCTCGCTCGCTGTGCCATTTCGATCTGTCAGGCAATACTCCATGGCACCTTTCCATTCTAATGTCTGAGAATAACTTAATATTCCATGTGCTGCCAGTATCTCATCATCTGACATGCCCTCGTCATATTGCGGAGAGTATTTCAAAGCTTCAATGACTGCACCTTGATAAATGCGTTCGAAAACTTTAGATGGTGTGATATCATTTTTCTTTTCAAATACTTTAGAGCTGAACACACGCTTCCATTCCGGTTCTTTCAGATCAGCTAAAGCTTTCAGGCATTTAAGAAATTCTTCATCCTCCGCTTTGGATAACTCTTTCGTATTTCCTTTATTCAGCTGTTCTAACGCATGATCACAATAAGCGCTTAGACAGCTTTCGGATACATCCACCTGCAGTTTACATATTCTTGAAATTGCCTGTAACTGGCGTTCTCTTGGATCCATGATTCCGATCAGCTCACATAATCTTGGAACCACTTCTACCCGATAATCAATCCTCGTAATATCTGTATTCATTTCTCTCCAGTCAAAATGCAGATATTCTTCTCCGCCTAATGCTGGAATTCGTTCCAAAACTTTTGCCTGTCTGACCAGTTCATCTCTGCCACCTACTGTTTTCAAAAGATTCCCATCCACCTTTGGATGTTTCATTCCTGAGAGATTTCCTATACGATAGTCCTTTGTATTCGTCTTATCGATCAGCCATTTTGCCAATGGCAGATTCTTTTCATTCCATTCCATATTTTATCCTTCGATTTTCATCGGCACTAATCTGTGAGCAGTCTATCAAGCAACATCTGCCTATTGTTTATGAACATTTCCGTTATTTGATAACTCTCTGTTTCTTCATATTCACATAAATGAATTCGCCCATTGTCAAAACAATAGATGTCTGCATCTGGTATACCTAATAGAATAGGCGAATGGGTAACTATAAAAAACTGTGCTCCTTCTTTTGCAAATCGATATATTTGCATTAACAATGTAAGCTGTCTTTGGGGTGATAATGCAGCTTCTGGTTCGTCAAAAAGATACAAGCCATTTGAATGCAAATTATTCTGTGCTAATGCAAGAAAACTTTCTCCATGTGACTTTTCATGGTATTTAGCGGAAGGGTGCTTTAAATCTGCATATTCTTCTTCCTGCGTTGCAACATTATAAAAACTTTCAGCTCTAAGAAAATATCCCCACTTTTCCTTACGATAACCTTTTGAAATTCTTATTGCATCACATAGTTCTGAATGTGTATCATGAGTAGAAAAAATATAATTCTTTGTTCCACCCTCCGGATTGAAACCATGTGCCACAGCAAGTGCCTCCAACAATGTCGATTTACCACTGCCATTTTCTCCCACAAAAAAAGTTATCGCTTTATTAAAATCAAGTTTCTCAACACCTTTAAAAGCCTCAATCCTCTTTAAATAGCTGTCATTATCAATTCTATCCCAATCGAATATTACTCCGTGTATAAATTGATCATTCATATTGAACCTCTATCCTTCGATCTTCATCATAACCTTACACTTCTTTTTATAACATGCAACCCCATATTTTATAATCTTATGGATTCCTTCCTGTTCCAGAGCTTCTATATATCTGACATCTGTGATCTGCTGAAGTGCATTTTCACATTCTTTTTCCATATTTCCGTCAGATGCATATTTCACCTCTATAACAATTCCAACATCCTCATCCTCGATACGAATCAAAATATCACTGAATCCATCTCCTGATTCCCTATTCGACATCACAGACCAGTTTTCTTTAAATCCGAGAATTCCAAGAAGTAATCCATGATAGAAGTTCTCTTTCGTTGGTTTTTTCACAAAAGTATCTCTGATACTGATGGTTTTCTTCATATAATCTGTGAAAATACTTTCTTTTGCAACCCTGAGACAGCCCGGTAACATGCTCCCACCACTTAAATCACTGATTTTGAAGTGGGGGCTTCTTGCTCAATGGCTCTACTGAGCCAAGTATCTACAAGCTCTCCTCGCGTGCCCCGCGATTCTTTTGCCCGGACACGGGCATGTTTTCTTATGATCCAATTGTCTGGATACGGACATTTCTCATAATGCTTCTCCAATAATTCTGTGAGTTCCCTGATACTATATACCAATGAATCATTTGACATTTCTTTTTTCTTCAGTTGCTTTAATAATTCCTGATCTGTCTCATCAAGTTTTGAACTCCCGGAAAGAATTGCTGAAACATACTCATATTCAGAGATTTTCCAAAACGTCTTGGACGTGTAAAAACATTTACTTCTGCCCATTGTATAAGTAACTGTTCAATCAATCTTGTCTTATCTACATAATAAAAATCTTCCTGTCGAATCTCTTCAAAATCTTCAATTTCAATCGGAAGCTTTCTTAATTCTGTCATTTGCATCCCCTTTCAACTAAAACAGGATTCATGCTATCGTTGTTTTTAATGATAGCATGAATCCTGTTTTCTGCCAAGTAAGGAAACCAATCAGGAAAAACAAACCCTGTCCCTATTTGGCTCTTTCTGTTCTATCAATATATTCCTCAAAATCGGCAAAAACTGATCACTCGACATCTCTCTGGTCTTTTCTGGAAAATTTGATATTTAAAAACTGTTTCATAGTTTATACACTGCCTCCCTTGCTATTCGCTTGTTTATTGTTTTTCTACAGCGACTATAACATTTAAGAAGGTACAATTATTGTAATTTTATTTTTGTATTTAATGCTAAATTGAATAAAGTAAAAATTTTGCCAAATCACTTGTAATATGATGTGCTTAAATAGCCGCGACTCCTTCCGGTAGAAGGGAGGTGAAATCTGTGGATGTTCTAATTTCTTTTTCCTGCAGAAGTTTGATCTGTAGAAATCTAATTTCTTTTATTAGCTATTATCAGAATATGCCATACAAGCTAAAAAGTCAACTTGAAAATATAAATTTTTTAAAGTTTTTCTTTATTCCTCCACTTCAATATGATACTCTCCATCCCCCGGAAAATAACATTTCGATAAATACCTTCTGAATCTCACATCCCTGTTTGGTTCATTTTAAAGCGTAGTCCTTATCCACTCATCCGCCAACTCCGGCCACTGTTTTACTTCTTCATTTGCCCATGCTTCATCAGCAAGTGACAATCCGTGTTTTCCTTTTGAAAATACATGGAACGCATACGGAATCTTTTTCTCCTGTAATGCCTGTGCAAATAAAAATGAATTCTGAACCGGAACCAGTTCATCTATCGCCGTCTGCCACAAAAAACATGGCGGCATATCTTCTGTCACTTGTTTTTCCAGAGACATATATTCCAGTTCTTCCTCAGAAGCATCGGCTCCCAAAAGTGCTGTAAAGGAACCTCTATGTGCACAATCACCTGATGTGATCACCGGATAGGAAAGAATGACTGCATTTGGTTTTGCAGATGCAGTCTGATATCCCATCTCATAAAACTTCTTTGCTACGATCTCACCTTCAGATGGAGAAACTACTGCATATCCCCCCCGGTACGATCAGGATACATGGTCGTGCTTTTTCAACTTCATGAAAATAAAGTTTCATGTTTGGGACAAAACCGCATGCTGCTACATAATTGTATTCTGATTCAGTGCATTCACTACTGCCTCATACATCGGTTTTGCCTGTGGTGCAGCTCCCAAAAGTTCTGCGAGTGTCATTCCATAAGCGAACTGGATCATCGGACCTTCCAGCATTCCCGGTGCCATCTGGTTGAACATCTCAACTGCAAGTGGTTCTGCAACGATTTCGCCAAGTGTGCTGTCCATACTGAATCTCTCTACAGCAAGACTTGTCTCTGTATCATATTCATAATTATATACACCGGAACCAACTTCGTGTACTTCCTCTTTTTCCGGAAGAACAATCACAGCTGTTGTATTGGCCGGAACTTCTACATGCACATGAATTTTTCCATTCTTGCAGGATGTGTTTGCCACGATTTTTCCGTATACGGATTCAAACTCTGTGCCACACTCTTCAATACCTTTTACAAACATTGGTTTTACCTGGAATTTCTTATATCCCGGCTCTAACTGAGATAATCCGGCAACTTTGCGGTACATCCAGTCACCTACAGAACCATAAGCATAATGGTTCAAAGAGTTCATTCCTGATTCATCAAATGTTCCATCCGGTTTGATGGAATTCCAACGCTCCCAGATTGTTGTTGCTCCCATATTTACTGCATAGAGCCATGACGGATAATCTTCTTTCATAAAGAGCGTTGCCGCCATCTCATGTGCTCCATTTTCAGAAAGTGTATGGCAGATATATGGTGTTCCAACGAATCCTGTAGCTAAATGATTTTTGTGATTTCCTATATTTGTAAGCAGAGTATTCAAAATGCGTTTTCTGTCTTTTTCTCTTGCAAGATTAAAATACAGGGAAATGATAGCACCTGTCTGTGTCTCACTTACGATACGTCCTGTCTCTGTGTAATATTCTCTCTGGAATGCATCCAAAGTTGTTTCATAAAGATTCGCATACTTTTTCGCTTCTTCGTCTTTTCCAAGCACCTCTGCTGTTTTCTTTACAAGCTCTGTGACATACAGATAGTACGCATTTGCGATCATATATTTGTCTGTTGCTCCGGTTCTGTCTGCGCTCTCTTCTTTGTCCAGTGCAAGCCAGTCTCCGTACTGGAATCCGCTCTGCCAGAGACCATTCTCTTCACAGTTGTTCTTGATGTAATCTACCCACTCATGCATACATTTCCAGTTTTCTTCCAGAATACCTTTATCGCCATAAATCTGATAAACAACCCAAGGAACAATAACTGCTACATCACTCCATGCGGAGGAACTGTAAGATCCCAGAATATCCGGCACAACATGTGGCACACCTTTTTCCAGAGAAGATTCTGCTGCAACATCACGCATCCATTTTTTGTAAAATAATGCAGTATTTCTGTTAAATGCTGCCGTCCAGGAAAATACCTGTGCATCTCCTGTCCATCCAAGGCGCTCATCTCTCTGCGGACAATCTGTTGGGATGTCAAGGAAGTTATCTCTCTGACTCCATGTAATATTTTTCTGTAACTGATTTACTTTCTGATTCGAGCAAGTAAAATCACCTGTCTTTTCCATATCAGAATGTGTCACACAGGCAATAAACTGATCTGCTGTAAATTCTTCCATTCCTTCCACACAGATATAACGGAATCCGTGGAATGTGAAATGCGGACGGAATATCTGCTCTTCTCCGTTGCAGATAAATGTATCAATTGATTTTGCCTGACGAAGTGTCTCCGGATAGAAATTTCCATCTTTGTCGAGAACCTCTGCGTGACGGATCACAATTTTCTGACCTTTCTCGCCTTTCACATGAGCCTCAACAACACCTGTAACGATCTGTCCAAAATCAACGAGTTTTTCACCTTTTGGTGTAACGATCAGCTCTTTACCCACAATTTTCTCTGTGATACGGACAGGTTCATTCTCCTGTGCTGTTAATACTGCTTTGTCAAAATCTTTAACAACAACATTTCCTTCTGTGATTTCCGGTGCATCTGTATCGATTGTCTCACCCATGTAAATTTCACTGTAACGGATTTCCCCAGTCTTTACAGACCATGTTTCATCGGTAGCGATTACATCTTTGTTTCCATCTTCATATTCAACATGAAGCTCTGCAAATACTCCTGCCTGTGTGCCATAACGATTTGGTTCACAGGTGAATCCTAGGATCCCCTTATACCAGCCGTTTCCAACTGTAATCGCAATTTCATTTTCTGCTGTAAGCTGCTCTGTCACATCATAAATCTGATACTGCAGTCTGTTGTGATAGCTTGTCCATCCCGGTGCCATACGGTAATCACCGACTGTCTGTCCATTCAGTGTCACTTCATATACACCATGTGCAGTTGCATACAGACGGGCTTTCTTTACCTTTTTATCAATTGCAAATGTTTTTCCAAATACCGGGCATGCTGTCTCTTCTTCAGGGAAATCACTTGTGATCATCTTTGCGATAAACTCTGTATTGTTAAAAATTCCTGTCTCAAATGTTCCTTCAATTGCTTCTACATTTTCATGGTTATCTGCCACAGATACCTCTACTTTATAAAGCATTTCATCTGCCAGTTTTTCTCCTTCATAAGAAATCAAAACGGACTGATCTGATGCTTTTTTTCCACTGTTCCAGACAACGTTACCCTTCTCATCTGTTACATTAATTTCATATACTGTCTGGATTGTATTCTGCTCTTCGGACTCTATTTTCCATGAAAATCTTGGTGCCTTGTCTGTCAGTCCGATTGGATTTTCTCTGTATTCTGTTCTAAGATCATATAATTTCATCTATAATTCCTCCATCTTTATGTCCTCAAAAAGTCCTTTAGCCAAAAAGGGACAGAAACTTGGTGTCAGCTCCGTCCCCTCATACTACTATCTGCTATTTATTATCTATTTTGCTTCTTTTCTCTTCTGCAGTTCAGCTACGATTTCAGGATATCTCTTCTCAAGGTCATTCTTCAAAAGAAGGATAAACATGATTACGAAAAGTGCAAGTGGAATGTAGATACCGAATGTGAAGATTGCTGTATCTACTGATGCCGGCTGAGCTGCAAGTGCTGCATTGTATCCAGCTGCTGCCAGAAGCCATCCGATCAGAGATGCTCCAATACCGGATCCGATCTTCATTCCGAAAGAGTTCGCACTATTTGTCATACCTACGATACGTTTTCCGAACTTATAATCATTGTACTCAACACAGTTATTTACCATTGCTCCAAACAGACACATCAGAGGAATGTTAGCAAATGTTGCTACTGCTCCACCTACAACACATGTCATAAGGCTGTATGGTGTAAATACTCTCACCAGACAGGCTACTGCTCCCATCGAACAGGAAATCATACAAGTTTTTGTCATACCTAACTTAGATGCCATCGGTCCTGTCAGGATGAATCCGAGGAATGTAGGAATCAGTCCGACTGCTCCGAGAAGTGCTACGATATTATCATTTCCAAGAATATATTTTGCATAATAGGTACCACCAGATGCACTTAAGCTGTAAGAAATATTCATCAAGAACTGAAGTGCAAGCATGATCACCCAGTATTTATTTTTGAAAAGAATTTTGATTCCTTCTACAAATGGTACATTCTCATCTTCACTTTTTTCTGCAATCTGCACATTTTCTTTTGATGTTTTATAAAGAATAAGCAATGACAGCAGGGAAATTAAACTAAAGACAACCGCCACTTTAATCCATGCACTCTGTGTGCCACCAAGCATATTCGTAATAGGAATTAAAAGGATTGCAATTACCATTCCGGCAATGTATCCAAATGCTGCACGGAAGATTCCCATTTTACCACGTTCTTCAGAACTTTCCGTACGGATCGCCATTAAAGCACTGTAAGGAATTGCCACTGCTGTGTATACAATTGCTGTAATCAGTACGTTCGTGATCAGTACATATGCTGCCTGTAATCCACTTCCCATATTTTTAGGTACGGTAAACAATAAAACGATAGATACGAATGCCGGAATTGCCATTCTTGCAAACCAAGGACGACATTTTCCCTTTGGTGATTTGCCATTATCCATGATTTTTCCCATTGCAAGGTCTGAAAATGCATCAAAAATCTTTGCGATCAGAAGCATCGTTGCAACCATTCCTGCTGCCAGTCCAACCTTCTCTGTATAGAAGTAAGTCAACTGTCCAACCAGACAGCTCATAATATTCAGCGGTAACTGTCCGAGACCATCACCAAGATAATCTGTAAGTCTCATTGATTTCTGAACTCCCATTGAGTCCAGGCCAAGTTCTTTTTTTGTTTTAGCCATTTTTGTCCCTCTCTTATTTTTTCCTTATCCCGTTATTCTCAGCTTACTGTGAATAACAACTCTTTGTTACAATCTCATCCTATAATTGATTCAACGCATTTACCATTTGCTCAAGCATCTCTCTCTTAATTCCCGGAACAAAGCTTAGAAGCTGACGAAGCGGCATACCTTCCATCATCGCTGCCATCATTTCCTGATTCACAACTCCTGACTGATCATTTTCATTTGCTTCTGCCATATCCATTGCCGCATCATTCTGTGCCATTCCTTGCATAAATGGTGCCATTACAGTCTGTGCTTTTGGATCACGCATCAATTCTCCAAGACAAGTATTTAATGAATATGTTTTTGGAAGTTCTTTTGTAGGATGTACTGTGATTTCTTCACCTGTACACATCTGATCTGCATTTTCACCGATCATCACTTTATAAGTTCCTTCCTCTGCATACCAGTCATGGATTAATGTATTCCAGTAAGCAAATGCTCTCTCATCCAGTGTAAATGTGACTGTCTTCTCTTCTCCTGCTTCTAAGAAAATCTTTTCGAATCCTCTCAGTTCTCTGACTGGACGGACAACTTCTGTCTCAGGTGCTTCTACATAAAGCTGAACGACTGTCTTACCTGCACGATCTCCGGTATTCTTTACTTTAACACTTACTTCTACAGTATCTTTGTCAGACATTTCTTTCTTGTCAACCTGAAGATTACTGTACTCAAATGTCGTATAAGACAAACCATATCCAAATGGGAACGCTGTCTCCATTTTTCTGGATGTATAATAACGATATCCTACAAACACGCCTTCCTGATACTTTGCGTTATCATATCCTTTTCCATAAGTTAGATAGCAAGGTGTATCTTCCAGACGAAGTGGAAATGTTTCTGCCAGACGTCCACAAGGATTTTTTCTTCCTGCAAGTACTTCAGCAACAGCCTTTCCGACTGCCTCGCCTCCAAGATAAGCTTCTAAGATACCTTCCACCTGATCTTTCCAAGGCATAACAACTGCAGAACCGTTGTGAAGAACAACGACTACATGCTTCTGTACTTCAAGCACTTTTTCTACAAGCTCGTTCTGACAATTTGGAAGGTTCATATGCTTTCTGTCATATCCTTCTGATTCAAAGTTATCCGGAAGTCCGAGGAAAAGAACTGCCACATCCGCTTCGTTTGCTACCTTTACAGCCTCATTCTGAAGCTCTTCGATAACTTCATCTTTCTCATCCTGATATCCTTCTGCAAAAGTTACATTTGCAAGCTCTGGAATTTTTTTTGCAGCTTCCAGTGCAGATTCCACCTTCCAACTGTTGATATGAGAACTTCCGCCGCCCTGATATCTTGGTGTCTTTGCGTATTTTCCGATAAACGCAATCTTCTTATCAGAAGTTAATGGAAGGATTTCATTTTCATTTTTTAATAATACCATACATTCTGCTTCGATTTCAGCTGCTGCTGCGTGATCTTTTTCATAATCAAATACAGCATCTGTGTCGCGGTTCTCTGCATAACGGAAAATCACATCAAGAACTCTCTCGCAAGCCTGATTAACAACGCTTTCGTCGAGTTTTCCTTCCTGAACTGCCTTCACGATCAGTCGGTCATTCTCATAATCTCCAGGTGGCATCTCAAGGTCAAGCCCTGCTGCAAGTGAAGATACTCTGTCATTTACTGCACCCCAGTCTGAAACAACATATCCGTCAAATCCCCATTCTTCTCTTAGGATCTCTGTCAGATACTCTTTTTTGTCTCCTACAAATTCACCATTAATACGGTTGTAGGAACTCATAACTGTCCATGGTTTTGCTTTCTTTACTGCGCCCTCGAAGGATGCAAGATAGATTTCTCTCAGGGTTCTTTCATCCATATCAGATGAGTTTGTCATACGGCGTTTTTCCTGATTGTTTGCAACGAAATGCTTTGCACTTGTTCCAACATTCTTGCTCTGGACTCCTTTGATCAGTGCTGCTGCCATCTCTGTAGATACGAGTGGATCCTCTGAATAATATTCAAAGTTTCTTCCACAAAGTGGAGAACGTTTGATGTTCATTGCAGGTCCGAGGATTGTACTGACATCCATTGCCTGACATTCCTGACCGAGCAGTTCTCCCTGTCTGCGAATCAGCTCACGGTCAAAACTGGATGCTGTCGCACATCCTGCCGGGAAGCAGATTGCCTTCTCACTCTCGTTGATTCCAAGATGGTCAGCTCCCTGTGCCTGCTTTCTCAGTCCATGCGGTCCGTCTGTTACCATAACGGATGGAATTCCAAGACGTTCCACTCCTTTCAGATGCCAGAAGTCTGCTCCGGAACACATTCCGGCTTTTTCTTCCAGTGTCATCTGTGAAATCAGACTCTGAATCTTCTCTTTCTCCATGCTATTACCTCCATTTTTTATGATTTCTTACTTCTTGCTTGTTCTATCGGTTTTTCATCATGGCTTTATAATAACTGGAAAACGGTTGTATTTATTTCATTTTTAAACTTTTATTTATATATTTACACTTTTATTATCTATTTTTCTATTGACTTGGAAAATATTTTCGATTACGCTGATAGAATGTAACGTACATAGCATTTTCACACATAGAACAGAGGCAGAAACTTATGGAAAAAATATATTCCCTGATTAATTTCATAAAAGCTTATTACCCAGACTCGAATATCCCCATGTATCTTTTTTCGGATGAAAAATGTATTTTCTGCATGCCGGAGCAAAACGAACTGACTCATCCTCCATTCCAATATCTTCGGGAACTTTTTTCCGGTTCTGACCGTATCACTTACTGTACGACTGAATATGGAATCATGTTTTGCTCTCTTAGATTAAATCACTGGAAAAACAGTTACATTGTTTTTGGTCCGATCACAACTGTACCTTATTCTGATTCCGACTTGCAACATTTATACAAAGACTACATGGTATCAAACGACAGCCGCCTTGATTTCAATTCCTTTCTTCGTCAGATTCCATGTCTATCCTTGCCTTCTCTGTTGAAAAAATGTATCTTTTTAAATTATTGTCTGCACGAAGAAACCATTTCACTCGACCAGCTTACTTCTGTTGGGCAGACATTTTCTGAAAATGATGTTACGACCGATGCCTCTCTTCTTTTGGAAGAAACTTATCATAAAAAGGAAAATGAGCAACACAACCAGACATATATTCTTGAAGAACAGCTTTTGAAACTTGTCCGCACAGGTAACTGCGAAGGATTTAAGGAATTTATGTATAGCGAAAGTAACTTTCATATCGGTGTCACAGGCTCTACTGCTCTACGTCAGTTAAAAAATAATATTATCATCACAACGACCTTATGTACCCGTGCTGCAATTGAAGGAGGACTGGATTATGACACTGCATATCAGCTCTCTGATTATTTCATCCAATCTTCTGAACGACTGACAAGTGCGGACCGGTTAACTGATCTTCTCGGAAAAGTCAGTTATACTTTTGCAGAAAAGGTGGCACAATCAAAAACGCCCATCTCAACAGACGAGCGCATGCAGAAAGCAATTCGTTATATTCAGCAGAACGTGAATCAGCACCTCACCGTTGGAGATGTTGCTGATTACGTCGGATTCAGCAAATCCTACTTCTCTGCCTATTTTAAAAAAACACTTGGATTCTCTGTCAGTGCATTTATCCTACGTTGCAAACTGGAAGAAGGTAGAGAATTACTGCAGTATACAGATAAATCTATCAGTACGATCAGCGAATTTCTGTGCTTTTCCAGCCAGAGTCATTTTCATACTGCATTCAAAAAACAATTTGGGATAACACCGTCAGAATACAGAAAGCAGCAGAATGATTGATCCTGCTGCTTTCTCTGTATCATACGGTACGATAACCGTTTCCTTATTCATTTCCCTCAACCATATCAAGGTAATCACCTTTATCAATGTGCATCATAGATACCTGATTCTGATGTCTTCGGAATCCATAGACACAGTCTACATTTCGTATCAGCGACTGTAGACGTTCATCCGGTACACATACGATCAACTGAAGCTCCAGCTCTCTCGCATAATGAAGACACACTTCGCTTCGCTCCTTATCCATCTTGGAAAATGCTTCATCAAGAAGCACCAGACGGATCTTAGAATCACGGTTTGTCTGCTGCATATAGAGCATCGCAAATCCTGCAAGCAGTGCGACATATTTCGGGTTCTGTCCCTCTCCTCCGGAGTCACGGCCTGCCATATCATCGACTGCATTTTTGCGGATATTTCCATTCTCATCTTCCACCTTTTCATACATACTGAAAGTCAGATAATTACGATAATCCACATACTGCTCCATCTGCTGACGATACTGGCTTAAGGATCTTGCATCTTCCTCCTTCGGAGGCATGAACTTTTCAGTCAGACGCTTGATATCTTCTTCATACTTCTGATAGAACTCATCCTCACCAAGACTTAACTGACCTTCAAATCCGTAGTCATCGAACACTTTACTGTCTAGTTCAGGTGCTGTAAGCATCTCATAGAACTGTCCGTT